>Ga0065711_1001255_pt1 | contig 45850 bp, 25 predicted proteins | sample Hoacrofraction12_FD_59098 | JGI IMG/M metagenome (GOLD analysis project Ga0065711, IMG submission 59098) | Hoatzin crop microbial communities from Cojedes, Venezuela - Epithelial fraction 12 v2 (version 2) | ecosystem: Host-associated > Birds > Digestive system > Esophagus > Crop | place... | reverse complement strand
GGGCCGCCCGCCTGCTGGCACACGACGCGAGCAGCGGTGCGTGGCCGGGGCCGTGCGTGGCCGGGGCCGTGCGTGCCGCTTCCCGGCCGGGCTCTCCCCTCAGCGGCGTGTCACTGGGCAGCGCGGGGAAGTGGGTGCTGGTCGCGGCCCCGCGCCGGGTGGCAGGAGGGCAGCGCGGCGCTCCAGACCTCACCCGCGGCGGGGAGTGTGAGGAGGGGGAGGAAGAGCCGTCCCGCGCCGCCGAGGTGGGAAGGTGAGGGCGACTGGGATGTCAGCGGCGTGTGGGTGTTGCCGGGGCCCCGGGAGGCCGAGGTCCGGCACCCCTCGCTGCTGCCGTGTAGCAGGCCATGGTCGTGCGCACCGCCTGGGGAGGATGAAGGCTTCCAGCTGTCATTTCTGAAGGTACCTGTTTGCAAACAGGGAGATTTCGAACTGCGAGGAGTTCAGCTACACCTTCTAGCTGTCAGCGGAGGAGTGCTAAGTGCGTCTGCGGACAGTTCCCAGCTGGCTGTGGGTAATATCGGCGTAAATCTGTGCTGGTTCCACTTCTGACACGCTACAGCCCTCACAGCTAGCCTGGAGCTCTCAAAGACGCATCAAGTAACGCCGTGAAGCGCTGCCGGTCTGAGAGCAGTTTGTCAGGCAGCAGCTTTCAAGTGTTTTCTGGCTCAGATCAAGTTGAGCAGTGTCTGAATAGAAATCCAGATGCTATTTATTAGCATGTAAAATTATTCATAGAATCATAGAATGGTTTGGATTGGGAAGGACCCTGAAGATCATCTAGTTCCCGCTCCCCTGCCATGAGCAGGGACAACTTCCACCAGACCAGGTTGCCGAGAGCTCCATCCAGCCTGGCCTTGAACACTGCCAGGGAGGGGGCATCCACAGCTTCTCTGGGCAACCAGTTCCTGTGCCTCACTGCCCTCATGGTGAAGAATTTCTTCCTAATATCTAATCTAAAACTGTCCTCTTTTAGTTTAGAACCGTTCCCCCTTGTCCTATCACTACACACCCTTGTAAAAATTCCTCTCCATCCTTCCTGTAGCCCCCCTTCAGGTACTGGCAGGGTGCTATAAGGTCATCCCAGAGCCTTCTATTGAGAAAAGAACATATTGAGAAAAGTCACCATAGATAGATGATCCAGACATCATGTATAATCTCTTTGAACGATCATAAGATGTAAAAGAGTGAAGTTAGAAGAATCAACCCTCTAAAATACATGGAGTGTATTTGAGATGAATCAGACACCTGTGTTTTATTTAGTTTCATTTCAAATAGTGCAGTGCAAGTAGCTCAGTTCAGGCTCAAATACAAATAATGTGGCTGCATGTGATTAATACACACATAATTTCTCACCTTAACACACTCACATTTTTTGACCTTTTATAATCGCTGCTAGTAAGTTAGAGAAACTAAACACATGCTACTCTCTGCATGCCTCAATTTTTCATGCTGGCAGCTTCCCCTTGTTTAAATGTCCGTGTTCTCATGGAAAGAATCATCATTTTGCTCTTCTCTTACGTGTCAGAGCAGAAGAGGAAAAAGGGGAAGAATACACAGCTTTGCGGGTTCTTGTAGAAGAAAGGTGTCAGGGACAAAATCAGAGCTTTTTTCCACAGAATGCATCCTCCCAAAAGCTCCTTTTGAATTCACAGAAACTCCTCCCCAAAATGTTACCAGAGTCCTCAGTGACAGAGTCCCTCCCATAAAAGGGAGGCTTTCACCCATCCTAAAGTCACTTGATCCCACAATGGTTTGCCTAAGCAGCTTTTTGGCTCATTCAAAACCAGGCATACATGTAAAAAGAAACACAGGAAAAAATGAGAGGCCTGTGGTGCAGTCTCACAGTGAGCCCATTAGCAGTCCAGGTACCAAAGGGAGAAAGGAAACAGCAGCATTCCTGTGTTTAGGACAGGGAGCCCATGCCTGCAAGCATCCATAGAGGTTCCAAACAGTTATTTTCTGCCTTCAGTCCCCAGATAGCAACCAGATGTGTTAACAGAAGATTCGGGGAATTCACTCACCATTTTTTTTCTTCACTGTTGCTTTGCTGTTTGTTTTCTGTTCTGTTACCTTGTCAGGTAGTAGCTGAGGAAGGAAGAGGGAAAGTTGTGGTATCATTCAGATGAAGAAAATTTTTTTTTTTAATAAAATCACAAATCTGATGCAAACCCAACTTGAACAAGTGTAGAAGAAGCCTAACTACTCACTTCAAAAGTCAGACCCTCGTTCAGGAAGGCACAGCAGCATCAAAATGAATGCAGTTAAAAGCAGCCAAAAATTACATGTTAACTGTATTTAAGCAGTATACTCAGAGGGTGGCGTGCTCTTTGGAATTCATGGCATGACTAAAGCATGAAAGGAAAAAAGCTACAGTATCAGGCCCTTTGGAGGATGCACTGTCTCTGTTAGAATAGGAGCATCAGACCCACTGCAACTGCAAAAGGAGTTTAGGTAGTCAGGTAGAACTGCAATACTATGGCTAGGTTGCAGCCAGGACATTTGGATTAACTGGTGGTGTCATTCGAATGATTACTAGACCTTGTATCAGCTGGGGCATTGCCCGAAAGTATTTGCAAAGGAGGGGTCCATGTATTTACTGCTCTGTCAAGAAAATTCTTGCCTGAGCATTACCATGTGTGCTCTAGTAATATTAACGGACATTTTAATCAACATTTATTAAGAAACTGAATGGGTTTCCAGGGTTTCAGAGATGGTGATTATCTGTTATTTACAGTGTGTTTCATTGCATGATCTTGGGTCTGTTCAGTTCGTTTGGAATATGGATTACTGGGTTCTTTTCTCTCAACACCTTGAGATGACAGTATGTTTCAAGATCTTTGCTTCCTTCGACATTATGGTAACCATAGATCCAGTCTTGAATACAAGTTGTCTTGTAGACAAGAGTCTACAAGAGAATGATCTATGACAGACATAACAGTCAATTTAGTGAAACAGCAGGTTGGAGTGGAGATTGTGTTGAGGCCATCACGCACACATGGGTTTCTCTAAGAAGAAATCCTGTCTGGCAGTAGTACTGGCGTTGGTACAGAAGTACTGACATTGGCAGTAGTGGGACCATTATTTGGATTGTTCCAAGAAATCAGGCTGACCTTTCAAGTAAGAGAAGCTAGAGAAGTGACAGCATCCTGTAAGTGCTAAAGCCAGAAAAATTACCTTCTTCCTTCTCTACCTCCCAGTGCAGACCATAACAAAAACCTGCAAATAATTCCTTTCCCTCTGCTGCAAAGGGTCTTAGTCAATTCCTGCTATATTACTATTCAAAAGGAGCTTTCAAGGCAAATGTATTTCACTTTATAAGAGAGAAGCTTAGTCTCATCATTAAGTGCTTCACCTGTCCCCTCGCACATTTAACAAAGCATACCAAGAACAATGTCAAGACTTGCTCACTGCAGCACCCACACGCTATACAGTATTTCATATATAGATAACGTAGATAATTAAATTAGCAAAGGTCCTGACAGAACACAAACAAAGCATCATCATACTGGAATTTAAAAGCTTACAAGACAAAGAGTATATGGGGCATAGCACTGAAACAGAAACAGCACAGGCTCAGTCAGAAGCAATCTGCTAAGCATCTAAAGAGTCATAACTCAACCTCACAGCTCAGCCACTAGTGAGGATAACTTGTGTCTGCCTTCCCTCATCACACTTTTTTTTAATACAGCTGAATCTTCCTCTTGTTCTTTGAGCAGTCTTTAAAATGCTTTTGAGATATGTCTGTTGGGTCTGGGAAGTTTAATTGCTAACAGTGCACCATCTGCGGAAGCGTTCAGACTGAAGTGTCCCTTCTAAATTTCGGGTAACCCCACTTTCACAACTTTTTGAACATATCTACTTGGCTGTAGAAAAAGGAATGTTACCATATCCAGGACAGACATACAATGTGATGCAAAAAAGTAAGAAACCTGGACTGGAGAAGGAGTAGAAATCACTGAAATCCTGCACGGATTTGTCAATGTTACTTTTGCAGTTTCGGTGACTTGCGTGCAGGGAAGAGATGCGTGATTACAGCAAGCAGAAACCTAATCTTCGGATTGCATTGTTAGACAAAAATCTGAAGAAGTAGCATTCTGCTTCAGGGAATGAAAGTCTGAGATTTGCACTGCTGCTGCTGGTGGCCATTCACTGAAAAGTTTTAAACAGGTAGGGTGGAAAAGTGTATTCCTTCCCCTTGAAGTTTATATTGCTAGTGTCAGGTAAGTTGCTGAAGTTGTGGATCCAGAAATATTCATTCATTATTCATTCTTTATCATGGAAGATTAGATCTGTCTGCTCCCTAGCTTGTAGTTTGACCCACGAATCAGGAAAAGCTCATTTATGTCAGGCCAGGGGCACCTTCCATTTCAGCATTGCAATCAGAGCTCCAGTTTGCTGCTTATCCAGCAGCTAATTTTGCAATGTATAGGGTGAGTTCATTAGTAGGACATGCAATCCAACTGACTCCAACAAATTGTTAGCCTTGGCAAGGTGTCACGTTGAAGGATTTCAAGGAGCCTCGTAAGTGGCAAGGGAAAAGCCCTTCCATTGAGTCACAAGGTTCAGAGTGGACTCCCTTGCTTTCTAAACTCCTTCTCAGAGAGGATGCTAGGTGCATCTGGATCCACTCCTAGTCCCAGACTTGGTCAATGATACATTTCTAATCAATTTATTTTTTTAGGCTCATTCTTTTTAATTTCTCGCCCGGCAAAACCCCAGACTGAACCATCGGGGAGTTTCCACACTGCCATTCAACAAATCAAATCCTAAAATAGTGATGTTAGCAGCACCAACCAGTACTTCAGTGGGGGTTAATCCTGTTCACCTGGGAGTCACAGGGTAAGTTTTACTGTAGAGCATTACCTTATGACTCTATAAATTCCTGTAAATTTTACTTTATGGCGACCAGGTTTTACATTTAATCATGTTGCGGTCTCCTCGGTGATTACCAAAATTTGAGTCCCCGTATCAATGAGGAAATTTACAAAAATTTACCTTGGTCCCACCAGAATGGCAATGACAGGTTCGGGAGGTATATTACAGAGCCACTGTATAGCTAGTATCTGCCGGGCAGGGTGGCTCAGAGTCCTGCCACGTTTTTTTTCCTGGGTAGCTGTTAAATCAATTAGATCCTATTGTGGGGCTGAGGGTGTAGTTTTAGCAGGAGTTGTTTTGTTTTCTGCCAGCTGACCTTTCTTTGTTGAATTGAATTTATGACTTAATGCCTGTATCAGAGTTTTGAGGTCTGTTGTGGATATGCCAATTAATAGATGTTGTGACACCCACATAGCTTGAGCTTTACGCCAGAGCTCATTATGGTCCCTATCAAATTTTAATTTGAATTCTGGCTTAGCGTTAGGGCTGTGAATCTGGGAAATGCGTCAATGTGGCAGACCACACAACTGGGTGGATCTGATCCATCCCAGCCGGCGCCCATAGTTCGCTATGTGTTGTACAAATTCACTCCAAGTGATTACTTGATTTTGATCTTGATCCTGATCCTGATCTTTCCCCAGACGTGGGCGTTGGCCTTGTCTGGGTTGAGCGACTTAAAGTCGATCTTGCACATTGCCCACGGATGTTTTCCAGCTGTCTGGGAGGCTGCAGATCAATGGAATTAATCTTGCCGGATCAATGGGGTCTAACATTGGGGATCTTATTAACACATCCCTCTCATGCATTGCTTGTATGCAGGCAGCCTTTTGTATGGCTGTCACGAAATCAGAGAACCCTGAGGTTTTTATAACAAGAGGTTCTCCTCTGTCTTGCAAGTCTATGCTGCCAGCCCAATAAGCAGACCGCAGAGTTAATAAGTAATTATGATCACCCAGAGTAGTAGTTAGGAATACTCCAGGGCCCTCATAGCCTCTTGCTTCTTCCTCATTTAAGAGGATTCGGTCTCCCCTGGTGAGGGAGACTCGACATACATATTCCATCTCAGGCTCCTCTGGATGCCTGGAATATTTTTCCTGCAATTTCACCAATTCAGCAAGAGACCATGGGATGGTTCGCACAATAGTACAAGCCTGTTCTTCACCCTCATCAGTGGTTTCTGTTTTAATCAATGGTCGAATAGGTATAGGTTCTGGGGCCAAAATATAATCAGAATTTTCCTCCAGTTCATCATTATCATCACTGTCCCAGATGTCTCCGTCCCACGTCTCAGGATCCGCACACTGTATTAAATGGTGGATTTGTTTAGCTGAGACCAAGGATGGTATCTGGTTTAATGAGAGATTAAATTTTTCTTGTAAATGTTTTTCTCATGTTTTGACCCAAGACAATTGCAATTTGAGTTTACTAATTTCACTTTTCAGGGTGTCTGTTTGTGTCTCCAATTTCTTCTGGCTTTCCTTTTCAAAAGTCACTGATGTTTTTAATACTTCATTTTCTAATTTTAGTGTAGCATGTTCTACATCTGCGATTTTTTTGGGGGTAGGGACTCTAATTTCTTTTTGCATGCTAGATAGACAGGCCTCTAATACAGCACAAACAATTTTTTTGCCTTTAGTTTTTTTTATCTTTTTCTGCCTTTGACATTGTTTTATCGGTTCCACCACTTTATCCTCATCTTTCCAGAGTTTTTGCACCCATTCAATTCCTGCTTGGGATGGTGCACACTTATACTTTTGTAGCAGTTTATCCATGGCAACCCTGCCAACTACGCCAATTTGACTGTCGTGTTGAAGGGTTAAAGTGTTTCAAGGAGTCTGATAAGCAGCAAGGGGAAAGCCCTCCCGTTGAGTCACGAGGTTCAGAGTGGACCCCCTTGCTTTCTAAACTCCCTCTCAGAGAGGAGCCTAGGTGCGTCTGGATCCACTCCTAGTCCCAGACTTGGTCAACGATTTATGTCTGAGGGGTTAGATATGTAGACACTTACCAGAGTCAATGCTTGCCTGTCAGAGCCCTCCCAGGGACTTCCACTGAAAGAGTTTTGTAAAGCTGAAGCAACAGGTAATTTATTTAAGTGACAGGTATCACAGATTCGGGATTGCCACTGATAAATGCACTATCTACAAAAGTTGAGCTCAAGGTAATAGTTCAGCGCTTTAGTTAACAGTGTGTTCCCGGGGATATGTCTGACAAAGTCAGAGGTGCGACTCTTACCAAAAAGGCAAGGAGGGGGAGGAGAGGTTCAGGCCTTGAAGGTTGACTTGTCTGTCAGGTAAGGTTCTCCTTTGGCTCCTTCCTCAGAGAGGATTTTCAAGTGCCAATTTTTATACTTTTGAGATCTTTTTTTTTTAGGTGGGACTAAGTCAATTATTATGTGTGGATTGGTTCTTGGCGTGGTATGTTGTGTCGTCAGAAGTGGGACTCAACAGTTTGTCACACCCTTGGGGTGGGGAGCTTAGTGCTTATGGAGGGCCTTCTGTTTTTATCTGAAGCAACATCTGGCTGTGCGCCCTTCTCTCGTACCCCAGGTGTCACTTAGTTGATAGTGGTGGGCCATCACCCGTTACCTAAGATAAGCCAAGCTAATTGTTCAAGTCCAACTGGTCCCTTTTGTTAATTCTTCAATGCTTGGCACACCAGTCCGCACACCAGTCCAAGCAAGTCTTCCCCTTGCATTGACAAGTCCAGCAAGGCCATCGACCCACATGAGGATGACTCAGTAGTTCACAGGGCAGGAACTTTATGACTGGCACAGCAAGCTGACTTGAGAGGTGTGAATAAACCCACATACGGTAATCTAGGTTTGGTTCTGAATTTTTATTTTTTTAAGAAAAAAAAACCCAAAACAAAACTAAGAAGTGTAGAAGACCTGGAATAGATCAATTATTGTTGTTGTCCAGTCTGAGCGTAAAGCACTTTTTGGGCCAGTCTGCCAGTCAGGGCCCATTTGCCATCTTATTTAGATGGTGTGAACTTACACCAAGCCACTGGTCACTCCTCCCAAGGCATAACACAAGTGAGGTTTAGGCAGTTTATCTGCCATATAAAAGATTCTGCTGACACAGGTTCCTCATGATGGGTATACATGGCTTCCACGTCTGTCTCCCAAGTACAAAATATTTTACCTCTATAAAGAGATTATAGCAGTGCAATGTTGACACAGACATGGACAGGTAAAATGTGGAAGTCAGAAGCGCAGCTTCCAGCTCACAAAATTAACTTGTAATTATAAACCAGCACAGGCTTTCAGGGACAGACAGGGACTGCTTTGCACTCCTCAGAGTAAACCTCTTTCAGGTGCAGCACAGAGTAGTTTGGTTTCTTTTAAAAATGGTAAAAAGAAGCAGTAGGAGAGACAACACTGCAATAGGGTGTGAATCACAAAGCTTTGGAAAACACATTGGTGTAAAAATGATGCAGACGGACTCAAGAAGTCCTGCTGGGCCATAATAGACTGACATCTAATATTTTTTGCCTTTGAGAAGGCAAAATTGTCCAACTTGAGCACTTTGGTTCCCTATGCACTGTACTGGAAATAGGTACGTGCTCCAGAAGACCGTTTTTGTTTTTGATTCAACACTAACACTCTAGTGAAAGAGGATGGAGAAGCTTTGAATCTCACTTCTGTCCTGTAGCTTGTGTGCTTTAGAGCTACAGCTGCTACCTTTTTCCACTCAACTAAGCCAAAATTCTCTGCAGCTGACCACTTGTGCCTTTCAGTAAAGGAGCCATCCTTGCAAGGTGACAGACATCAGCTGAGGTCTTCCCTGTGCTTCCAACTAGATGCTTCCGTCACTAGTTTGTGGCAAGTATGGCAATGAATGTGCTTCTCTCTCTGGTACTGTAAATCACACATACACACTCACACAAAAGAAATCCACCATCGATTAGTGAGAAGTTTCAAGTTTCTGTGTCCCCCAAATCAGGAACAATTTATGTATTAGACCCTGATAAGTGACATAACTATCTGGTTAAAATAAATGTTCTGGAACTCCATTAAGAACTGAAGGGATTATTCTCGAGTAGTTTTGTTAAGCTAGATCTATTCTGGAGCAAGTGACATCCCAATGTTAAAATACCACTGCTGGAATCAGGTATGGCATAACTTTAATTTGGTGCAGAGCATTCCTATGGTATGGAACCATTTAGCAAGAGTTCATCACAAATACTGTAGACACCGCAGCTTCCAGAAATACCTGTTCTCCTAAGTAATCAGTTGACAGTGTTAAAAAATGTGTATGTCTCTTTTTATCTGTATGTTTAGTATCAGTCCTAAAGTGTGTTTACAAGATGATGAATTATTGTGTCTGGATTTCAGTATTTCATACAAGTCACAGCTGATCTCTTATACCGAGAAGGGGAAAGATTGAATTTCTATTTCAAAATGAAGCACGTTTTGTTTTTTTTTTAATGTAAATTGGGGGAAAAATTAAAGCTATTTTCTGTAGAAATCAATTAACCAGCAGAGGAGGACAGAGATTTCAGAGTTAATGACTGCTTATATAGAAGCTGAGTACTTGACTTTACCAATTTCACAAAATTAGTTTATATCAAGATAAATCTATTCCTCCCTCCCCGAGCCAAACCCTTGAGAACATTGCCAAACTTGAGAAGTTTCTCCAAAATATCAAGTCCAACTTCTAGGCGCTACTCACCACTTATCCAAAGTATTCTTTACTTCCCGTGATTTCTGAAGTTCAGTGCAGTTCAGAAGCAGCCCTCTTCAGAATTGCTGCACCAGCCCTCTTCTCTGAAATAGGGACAGTTAAATTATAGAATTAAATTCAGGCCCAGCATTAACTCTTTTGTACCTTTTCAGAAGTAATAAATAATTAACAGTAAAACTAAAGAATAGTATGATGCGTCAGCTGGAATTCATGCAATAAATCTTCTCTACCCAATAGAAAACAAACTGCCTTGTATGGCTGCAATGCCATACAAGAGGTCTTTGTTTCAGTTGCCACACAGCGTGAAAAAGCTTTGCTTCCCACGTTGAAACCAATAGACATTTGGCATGCAAGTGCCCAAGGCTAGGGCTCACATTCCTGTACTCTCACCCGATTACAAGTGACCAGGTGGAGGCACACCCACAGCATTCCGTGTGCTGTAAATGGCTTGTAACAGTGATGTGTTGGGCCAGTGTGAGATAGCATGTGGTACCTGTCAGGGTTCATCCCTTTGCAAGGTTTTGAAAGGCTGGGACAAGATATACAGTAACAAAACCTACAGTAGTTCATAAAATGATTTACCTTGTCTGCCATTCTGGCTTCGTGTCATAGAAAGGAGCTCCGTATCAGTGTTAGTTTAAACACTAAACAAAACACAGGTCAGGAGAAGGGTGTAGCAGTTCTGACTTTGTTTTTGCTATCAGTTCCTTACGTCTCAAAGCTAAGCAGAGATAAGAACACTCTTAGATGTGAAAAGGTGCGCTCTGATTTGGCTTTTCCCTGCTGTTATGGGTATTGCTTTCTCTGAAAAGCTAGTGTATGTTAAATTAGGCTCATCAGCATTTCCTCAAGACCTTAATAGATAATTTAATTGGATTACCTGTAAGCTTGCAGATGCTAAGCTATCCAAGATGCGTTAGATAGAGAGGCAGCTGTACAGACGTGAGTTGGCTGTAACTGTCAATTCTGGCTGGGATTTGAAGTAACCTTGGTCTTTTAGGGAAGGTGGCGTTATTGGGCTTGTGGTTCTTGGTTTATATTTTAGGTTATGATTCTTCTGGCAGCTCCTACAGATCACTTTCGACCCTGTTACGTAAATCTCAGTGAAGTTCTCAAAAGATATTACCATCAAACTTGCTTCAGCTAAACATAGGCATCTTTCTATGGTTGCAAGGTGGTAGCCAATGAAAACACCACTTTGAGGGGGCAGGAAAGAAGTTCTCCATAAGATTCGCTAGCATATTTTATCTACAAGTGTCTTAAACTTGGCACCCAATATCTTACAATTAACAGGAAATAAGAGAAGTCTTGTACCTTAGCCCATTGTAAGACAGGTGTTGCAGCAGTTACAAGGAAATAGGAGATTCTCTCCTCACTCTCCAGAGTCAGAGTGAGGGAGTGGACAGAGAAGGTTCAAACATATCTTGTATCTTAGATGCAAGTGACACATGATACCATCCAGACCTATATACACTTAATTTACATTTTACATAATCTACATTTTAACTGAAATCTTCACAACTTTTAAATTAATCCAATGTGATTATGTTTGTGACATATAAAAGCAACATGCACTACTTCTTAGTAGCATCCGTCATTTGTGGAAAAGACTTGTGGCTCAGCATGTCCCATGATTAGCGTGAGGACAGGAGAATGAGCAAGACAAGGCTTTAAAGCTGGCACTGCTACATTATAACACTGGTTATGTAAGCTTTGGGAAGACGTGCCTGTTCAAAAAGCATGAATTCAATGATTATTGAAGAGCTGCCCACTCCGTGCGAGAACTAATCCTTTCAGACTAAACAAAGCTACCTCCCTGATCCAAGTTTTCCCAAGTTTTAGATTCAAGTTTATAAATTTGGCCTGTATCAACTTGAGCAAGAATACAAAGAAACCATCTCAAGGGCGACTTGTGCAGTCATGACCAAGAAAGAGGACAAACAAGAATTGCTTTTTTAGATACCACACTAGAAAGAAGCAAAGATTTTTTTTTAAATTGACATCTAAATGCAACAGAAAAAAATAGAGCGACTCTTTACAAGCAGGCCTATGTTGAAAGCTCACCAACTGAATACTCAGACCGAAGTCTGTGAAATTTTCATTTCAGGTTCAAGTTAAATTTTTTCTGTTGCTAGGAAGTTAAAAACAGAAATGCCAGAGTACATCTGATAACCAGCTATATGTCTGTAGCTATATGTGGGAATGCTCATTGACACATAAAGATGTAGCTGGTTTCTATGCAGGTAGGTCCCTTTGGAAATCCAGTCTCAAATCTGTAAGCCAAACTGATGCTTAGATTTAATTCCATAAAAATCCGCTGATACAGCAAAGCAGTAGTATACAGTTCAGGTTTAAACCTAACTCCACAGGAAAATTAAGCATGTATATGAATACTTTGCTAGTGAAAGTAAGAACATCTAGCTTCTTTCTTAGTCAAACCCTCAAAACTGGAATTTGGTGTCTTTCACGGATGCATGTCCTTGATGGAAACATATCGTGTTTCTGGACGGCTAAAACCATGGTTTTGAGAGAAAAGGCAGGACACCATTTTTATTTAGCAGTGTTTTCAGCTTAAAAACATCAAAGTTCCCAATACATAGGCATCAGTACAAGCAGGTGTAACAGATTGGCGGGAGGGGAGGAAAGAACAAGAATCTTGAATATTTGAGAATACTGAATATTTGAAAACAGTTTTTACTGATTACTGCATAACAGTGCCTTGGATCAACAACAGCAGAGTATTTCCCCATTCTTTGTAAGAAAAAGAGTTAATAATTACCCTTTGTTGTGTTGGCTATTAGTGATGTCTTAACATTTTTCTCTCCTGTACACATGCAAGCCTGGTGTGTCATTGTTTTGAAAAAAAAAATCTTACGAGCCATGAGTTTAACATTATCATTATGTTAGGGTTATTTGCAACATCACTTTCCATGTAGATTAAAGCTAGTTAAATTTTTGCCAAGTTATTTCCAATGAAGTCAACCTAGCATCCACCTGCCATTTAATAAATGTTGAATTAAATATTGACAAGTAAAAGCTTTTATGTTTTAAGGCCAGGGCTGCTCCTGGTTACAGGTTCTTTCCAGGTGGAACAGAAATATGCTCAAAGTAACTCTTGTTATAAAGTGGGAATTTTGGGATCAATCCTGAAGGCAGAGTCCCGAGCATCTAAGGGTTTTTTGGTTGAACGTCAGAGAATACTCTCAAAATTCCTAAGGCCGGCATGTTTGAGCAGCTTCTGTTGTCTTTATTAATTGTGTAAGCAAGGGAACTCCTGCTCACCAGGGTACTGGTGAGCCTGCCTCCCCTCTGCATGTAGTAGCAAAACCTGCTTCCAGCAGGCAGATATACCCTGATATATGAATTCTTTACACATCTTTTCTTGAAGTCTCATTATAGATATCAAGAGCAGGCAGGCAATTTCTACAGAAACAGTTTTTCCAATCATCAGCAGTCCTATTACATTTCAGAATTTTTACTCCTCTCTTGAAATCTTCAGAGGAGAACCAGTCATCTTTCTGAAAGATCACTTCAACTGCTAACACACTGGTCTCTTACACAAGGCCCCTCCAAGCGAAGCTCCATGTTCTGACTCACAGTATCATCCTAAACAGTATAATGACTCCTTCTAGCCTTAGACATCACTCTTGACCTCTGTGGAGAGAGAAATGAAACAAAACGCCTTTGCATGCATTGCATTCTCAGCCAGTCTCTAGCTTGCTCAAAACTGGAGTTACAGGGCTCGAGCTCCAGTCCTCTGGGAGCAGCGAGCGCTGCTCGAGCCCAGAGTCCACACATTCCTCACAGTGCTGAATGTGCCTAAAAAGGAGGCAGAGCAAGTCCAGAGTAGAAATATATGCTCATGTTGCTTTTTTGTGAAAGTTGGTCCTGGAAATCAAGCTAGGAAAATAAACTTTGCCCTATCCAACCTGCCCAGTTATTTTAAATAGCCCCAATCCCGGCTTCGCTTCAAGCTGCCAGACTCTTTCAGCTTGTCTAGCTGTAGTTTTAGGTCTGATTTCTCATTTTTCTTCATCTAGGGACTAAAAATAGCACAGAGCTATTTGTGTAACCAATTATTGTCTCCACAGATCCATGACACCTGTCAAGCAGCAGCTCACCATTTATTCTCTTGACGGCTAAGAGATATTACAAAAGTGTTCCCTTCTAAAAGTAGGGAATGATAGTGCAATATAAAAATTGGCTTTAAAATGTCACTACCTTAATGTAATTAAAGCTTTATATGTAAATATTGTAAAATTCTGTGCATCGTGAACATAGGTGTTTTTCTCCCAATTTGACGAATTAGAAAATTAAAGAAAAAACTAGTGAGATAGATGCTCCCACCTCTCCCAAGCTTTAGCTGTGATTTCCAGGGGCATTTAAATGTATTTTGTTCTAGCTTTAAAAAAAGTTACAAAAAATGTGTCGCCACACTCAGTAGGTTTCAATTACATGAACATAAATATACAAAACTCCCCTTAATTTCCCAGGGTTATGAAATAATGGAAAGGCTGATGGCTGAAATGCCTGCTTTGCATTTAAAAAGCTATTGGGGTCAAAGTCTGTTAGTTGTTACCATTTTCAGCAGTTCTTGGTGTCAGTGCCCCAAGCACACAGCCCGTCCTGGGCTCAGGGCCAGCTCAGAGGATGGGTGCAGGCACCCAGCCGTGAGAAAAGCCTCTCTGCGCAGTGGGGACTCCCCTTCACCTTCGCTCAGGAGAGCTTGGCAAGGGGACTTTCTCGGCCGTTGTCCTCAGCCCAGGTTAAGCTGATCCAGACCTTTACCCTAACAAACAGGGCCGACTTTGTGGCTCCAACTCAGATCTGCCTCGTCACTGTGGACTTTCCTGTTGATCATAGGGCTGTGCCCAGCCCTTTGATTCTCATCTGAGCCTCGGACCTGCCTCATCACCAGGGGATTGTCTGCAAATTGGGTATCTTGGCTGAACCTGGCCACTGGCACCAGGTGACTGGCAGTCGAACAAAGAAATAGCCAACAAAAATAGTATCTACTGTACATAAAAGGCACCATTGTATAGTAAATTCAGATGTCACTGTCAGACCAATAAAAAAGAACAAAGGACTGGAGGTACAGATGACTTATCAAAACGCTACACCCACCAGGGCAAAATCATCAACCTCAGGACCTGGAGGAGCAGGAGACGCATGAGCATCAAGGCAGGGAGAGGAGCAGCAGCTGAGAGTGTGTGTATAATACTGACTCCACTGTTACTCTCTCTTCCTCTGTAATAAATAGATCTGGACTAATAACGAGACTCTTGGGATTCCAACTATAACAAGAATAAACTCATAGTCAACAATAAATTCTTAGTAGATCTAACATGTCCTTGCTCTTTGCCCGTAAACAGTATCTTCAGCATAACAGTGTTTTCCTTCCATGTTTTTCTGCTCTGGAAGCCAGAGTCATTTGAACTGTGATCTCTAGACAGGGAGGTGGATGGCACTACAAGAGTGTCGTATAGTATCTTTATTTGTCAAAAACAGGACTCTCTCAGCTTATTAACAGTTGTGACAGCAAAAGGAATTCTCCATGAAAAAAACCAAAAAGATCCTCTTTTCTTCAGCTGCAGTCAAATTGTAAAACAATTTTTCTGCAATAAACGTAACTGTCAGTCTGTGCTCAAAATACATAGTACTTCTTAACCACCTCATTATTTAGCTGGTCTAATAATTTATATAAATGAGTACTTAAGCAGAACAGAATATTTCAAGAAGACATTAGAAGTTAAATTAATTTCACTGTGATTTCACAGTTTTTTTCAGTTTGTGGAATACAGGGGCATTGACAAAAATCCATTATTTAGGACACCAACTTTTCATTTGGAGAGGAGGAATAACTTGTGACAAGCAAACTTACATTGGTCCTCTTCACACAACAATTTCTACATTTAAAGCCCATTTCTACATGGAGCTGAGCATGTCTCCTACAGTGGGACTGAAGGCTGAGGATAACTTTTTCAGGAATAACCNCTCACCAGTTCAAATCTTTTGCTTCACATTACGAAATAGCTCCAAAAAACTTATTTCCTCTGCTCTCCCTGTAATGATGATTGTCATGTAATGGACAGAACACAACTTTGTAATAAAGGGCAGGTGGGAAGAGTGGCCTACCCAAGGACTGTTGAAGTGTTTCACCCTGCACTGTTGCAGGCACTTCTTACTGATGTTGAAGAATGCACCCTGAGCCTTAAGAGAAGATGCCTAAACCCCAAAGGAAGGTATCGCGCATTTGGTGAATGGCTTTTAGCAAGAGAGCTCTTCCAGCAAGAAGATAGCCCACCCTGTAACTGCACAAGCTCCCAGATAGATCTATGCACAGCTTCTCAGGCAAGGTAAAAGCACCAGGTTATAAATCTGTGTAACACCTTATGAGACCCCAATACCCGCTGTTTGGGTTGCTACCAACAGCTACCGTGTAAGATTTCTTTCTACCTATTCCGTTTCATTCATGCTGAAGCATTTCCGATTGTAGCAACCTTTTGGTCTGCTGAGTCCTAAGTACTGGTTTTAAGTTCAGCTGGAGTTGACCTCTGCTCACTCTTGCTACTGAAGTTTTGCAAGTGGAGCAAGCTACTGTAATTTCATGGTGTAAACTAGCATATGAAAGAAAGAACACTAATATGGTAAGCCAAGTCATTAACAGTTGGATTGTCCCTAGATTATCTGAAGAGCCTACAACAGTTCATGAAACTCAAATTTTATTGCCAGTTATGCCACAAGGATCTGATAATGACTGAATTGTATTGAAGTGCATGACTCATGCCATGTATTTTGAAAAATCCTGGAACAAGACTATGTTACTGCATCCTACTTTGCTCTTGGTTCAAGGGGCATTTCTTTCATGTTAAGATTTATGTTGTTCATTAATAAAACATTAACCTGAGAATAGAAACAGGAATCTATAGGTAGTACACACTAAGCCATCAGGAAGAATGTACAAAATCGTGAGCTTATTCCTCAAGTGAGTATTGAAATAATTGGTAATTGCATAGCAGAGTTTTGAGTATAGATCCTCTCACCTCCCGTCATGGTTGTAGTGAAAAATCAAGGTTTTGAGTACTTTGCATGACATGGTCTGCAAAAGGTAATTCACCTTCCAGACTAGTACAAGGTGCAAGAACAGGCTACCTAAGCACACAAGTAAGTTATGCAAGTGCTAACACACCATTCTAAACTGGATATTGTCATACTGCTGAATTTAGCTACTTCTGCATGAAATTAATTCCATCAAATGTTAGAGTAATGCACAATACCACCATTATCTGGGGATTGTATTGCTCAACCTATCACTGAGTTATTTTGAAAAGGAGGGCAGATATGAGGAGAATGTTTGCATAACAGTGTGCTGAGGACAGTCAAATCTAAAGCCAACTTCAGAGCTGTAGAAAGTCACTTGGTGTTTTAAGTGACAGATGAAGTTTATTGCTCATACATGTGTATTAATCAATGTAGAAAAAACCTTAATACGTATACAGTAATGGGCTCACAGGTGGCAAATTTAATTTGGGAAGATCTAGAAACCATTGTGGGTAGTCCTAGGAAGCTGTCGCTTCAGTCCTGAGGCAGAAAAAACAAGCAAAGCATTACAGAAAATATTGATAAAAGAGCCCTTATGTTGCTACTGGTCCAGACTGCAGCCAGCAGTACATTCTGTTATGGACCCTTCCTCTCACAAAAGACGCCGAGAAGGCTAGAAATTATAAATGTTGCTGTGTGAGACTGAGCATACCAAGAACTCCTCAGCTTAGGAAGCAGATGTGCCCTCTCCCTCGAATAGTGCTTTCCTTGCAGAACCTTTGCAGGGCACAGATCTCTACACAAACAGCCTTACTTTGATGAAACTAGCCAGCACTCTTTGGTCCAGCCCCGTGGTCACATCTTATGATGGCTAATAGTGGATATTCAAGGATGCAATAAGAAACAAAGCAAGTACAGGAAAAGCCTTCCCTAATTCATCTGTCCAGCTTCTGGTTTTTCAGAACTTCCTAACTTGTGCATTTGGATCAACTTTCCATGCTCCTGTTTCACTGCTCCAATTTCTTTATATTTTTTTGTTCCAACATCCTAATGGCAATGAGTCCCACAGGATAAACACATGAGACTGTCAATTTTAGCTTCTTTTCTGATGACTTGTCTGGACACTCCCTAATTCTTATGTTGTGAGACCTAGCAGCCATACGCTTTCCAGGCTAAGTTGGGCTGGTTTATATGCACATTTGCCCATCAACTGTTTGGTTCCCCGGGCACACTCCTGTTGTGTGACATTAAGCAATTATGCCTTACAGGTTGTATCTAAAGTAGTCATTAAAACAGTTCTCATTTTCCAAACTTTACAAGACATACAGTTCACATGCTCCAAGACGTCTCTGTCTCACAAGCCAAAACATGTCTTTGTTTACAGCAATTCAAGTAAAAACACTACAGTAGTTGCACCGTAATCTTCCCAATGTACCCAAGGAATCTCTCCTGACCTAACGCTGTAACACGGAGCCTCAGCCTTAGGTTTCTCCCCTACCAACAGTGGTTTGGTGTGTTTATTTTCAAGAGGAATTGCTCCGCATAGGAAATGTCTGCTTTGGTACAATTCTCCACTTTTCCTGAGGTGCTGCATTACTGCAATGAACTGGTGCAAGAGATCACTCAGAGCAGAGGCAAAAATGAGCTGGAGCCAGGCTGTCCAGGTCAGAGAGAAGCAGGGCACCACAGCCAGCATTGCTTGCTGGGGGAGCCAGCAAAGGGAAGTTATCAACAAAACAGAGCACTACAGCCTACAGAAGCAGGCTGTTGCTCGTATAGTCCTACAAATCAAATACCCTCTGGTAGAACAAGAAGCTGAGAGTGGGAAGCAAAGAGCAGAGAAGCCAATCACATCCTGAGGAAGAATGCACTACCATCAGACTATTCTGAGTTACTAGTTTCCCTTTGGGGCAATATTTAATTGATTTCTTTTTTCCCCTCACCTCTTCTCCATCCTCTCAAGCTTCCTGCAATAAAGTTCCTTCTTCAGTTGTTTACTTCCATTTCAGAATGGGTTTAAGTAAAGTTTTCTCCCCTCCACTCCCATCTTATTTGATAATTGCTTACACTGTTTCTACTTCGGTTGTGATACAGCAAACCGCTAGTATCTCTGGGGGAGAGGCATCTGACAGCTCCTGGCTATCTGTTCCTAAAGACCTGGAACAGGAAATCTTGTAATTCTTGTACTTGCCTGGTTTCGGTGTCTGAGAAATACAAGCCATCAGAGTGTTAAATATCAATCTTCACAAGCGTCTGTCATGCCTGCTCCCTTTTCCTCGCCAGCCCAACCCCTCTCCCAGAGGGCTGCACACACATTAGGCTTTCAGAGTGGTTTTTGTTCACTGACATTGTGCAACAAAGGTTTGTGCACATCAGATGTGTAGAGTATTCTCCTGAGCCCCACAAACTGCTGCCATCCCATTACTCTGAAGTCTCACTATGGAGGGGCACTGGGAAAATAGGCCTATTGGCAAATTCATTAACCATTTTCCTTTTATTTATTTCATAGAGTGGATTCACAATTAATGAGACTAGGTCTGGCTCAGTGAGGCAGGTAACTGTAGCAGCAGAAACAGTTGTGTCTTATATGAACTTCTGAGAGCTTTGAGCAATATGTAGAGAGTAAAATACTTCTCTTGTCTTATGCACATTTTCACTTCTTCTCCTCCACTCCCCTGACAATTAAATTCTGAACATGAAACTCACAAGTCTGATCTACAGAAATGAGGTCTGCCTAATAGATGGTTAAGCCTGCTTCTTGATCTTTCATTACACATCATATATCAGCTGGTGAGAAGACAATATATGAAACCTGTCCCTGAAGGAATCTTCTGCGCAGTATTTAAGCTTCAGACTGAACAGTGTAAAAAGCATAACATGTGTTTTGAAGAAACATTGAGAGCAAATACCCACCCTGTATTTTAATAACCAATTATCAACAAATGGTGTGATATGCAAATAAAACCAAATACTGTTTTATCAGCTGCATCAGACAAGCTGATAATCTTCAGGCAAACATGGTAATGCCACTGCAGTCAGTTTTTCCGACTTCGTACACAAGACCTTAACAGATGAAGAGAGAACCACCACCACGGAAGAAGGAAACACCATGAATTTGTCTAAACTGAAACTCATGATGATGTTTCACTGGTTAGTACAAACTCTGTTTTCTATTCCCTGTTCTTCCCTGACAGAGAACAGATCAATTCTCAAGCAGTTACTAACAGCTGGAAACGGAAACTTGCCTAATTGTTTCATTGCACTGCAAAATCATAAACCCAGGAAGCAGAAACAGCAAAAAACTAACTTGTGTAACTACGGCTGGAAAAGAGGCATGCAGCTTCTAGCCAGCCTGTGAGAAAAAGCTGTCTGATGTGCTGGAATAAGCTAGACAAACTTTCAATGTGGCCACTGTTTTTCCTGTATGAATTCTTACTGTCTGAAAGGAAGGAAAATGATGACATACTGCATGGACATAACCTCTCCCACTACAGTACCTGCCATAGTAACTGCATTAGGTGGGCACAGAACCCATGCAATATAGACATATATGCTATTTCCATGGAATACCCTGTGTGTATGTAACTCACTGAAATAGTTCAGTACTGGTGTCAGCTTTAGTTTAATACGCTCTCCACAGTCCTCAAGGGAGCAAGGTGGTGTAAATGCTATACTCTGCAGATCTGAGAGACTTTGCACTTCTCTTGAAGCAGAAATTTGGAAATTTTTTGTGATTTCCTCCATGCAGTCTCCTGTGGCTGTTCTTTTGTTGCTAGGTTTTCCCGTTCCACCTCTCGCACAATTTAGTCAACGCACGAAATTCATTCATGAAGCTCCTTAAGCTTCTGTCCTCGCCTCACCTTTCCTTGTATTTCTGCAAGACCAGAACATGATGTTATCTGAGGCTTGGTTCTGGCCTATGGCACCCACATCCTCATGCCTTCGTTTGTCACGTAATCATTTTGATTAATCTTTGTTTCCCTCTAGGTGCAAAACACTACCACAGCATCCTGCTGTCTGCAATTATCCCAGCCTCAATTGTGCTTGAAACCCTGGCTTTAACTCTTCAACCCCTTTCTTGGTGTGTAAGTAATTTAGACCTAGTTCTATGTGGAATGAATACATAATGTGCTGTTCTTCATCCCTTCCTGGGACATTACCTTATGTTCACACTTCACCCCAAAATCCACAAGAGCAGATACTAATGCCAAAGACTGTTTAGCACATGAGGCCCTATGGCATTCAGACCCCATTAAGTGACCTCTGTCCTGACCTACATTGGTTGATTAAAGCCTAGTATCCTTTGTGGGATAGGATATACCAAGGTCCAGATAATCTCGCAGATTGGAGGTTAGATTGCAGCACATTTACGTCCACATCTTTGCTATGACTCATGCCCATACACGTAAGTCCACAGAAGCCACAGTCCTCTTTGGCCAAATCAGGACTTGTTGGTGTTATAAAAGCTTCTGACTGACCACAGATTTTTGAGACAGCGGATTATATATGGTATTATTCCTCAGATGTATGCTTCACTGTTGCGGTAAGGTGTACGTGAAAGGAAATATGGAGAAGATTCTGACTGCATTTGGGCACTGACCATCCAAACCTATCCTAATTCGCCATCACCTCTAAGCTGAAGTGATCTTAACTACTGATACAAATTGTTGCTCTATCCAGGCTGCCAAGGAAATGCTTGGAGACCAAAGTGAGGGAGCTTGCAGATATGAGTAGTGAAAGGCATAATGTGACAGCTTCAAATAACCAGAGAGATTGAGAACACCACCTCACAACTTTTGATCGCATGCTGCTAACTTCTTTTTTCCAAAACCCAAGGAGGGAGGAATCTGGCTGTGACTTTAAGCTGCCCTCTTCCCTACAACATGTTCTTTCATGTTTACAGGGATTGCCTTGAAGACAAAACATTTTTTAACTATAGTTGCCCCTCCTCAAGGTTACTGTTAGGTATTTTTCCATGAAATGGAACCACTCGGTTTCTGCAACAGTGTAGGATGACTCCAAATCCTTCGTCCAAGTATAAGAGTTGATACCACTCTCTTCAAAGTGTTCTGGCAATACACACTCTGTGTTATGATCTCATTCTATCTGCTTCACTTTCTAAAGAGCTCCTATAAGTAATTTTTAAATTCTTTTCAAAAACAGCTTGCAATCAAAAAAATTTGTAGTGGAATAGGTTCCTATTATAAAACCAGAATTTCTTTTCAGCTGCAAATACATTTATCTTCCTATTTGTTCTTCCTTTTAAACTTACACCAAAAATGTATAGTTGTTGTATGACCACAAAAAGCCTAACCAATTTGTAAACTAAGAAGAAATAATGAAGTGATGGAACAGTAATAAACATTTCTTCCCCACACTCTGTGGTGCAGATCAAAATCCTTCTGCAACTATAGGAAGCTCATTTGACAACTCCCTAGTTAAACAAATCTCAATTATTTTTTCCTTCTACCCATTGTCTGTGATGTTTATTCATAAATTTCTTCCTATTATAAATCTCAGACAAGTCAAAAGCTTCATTACCCTCTGCGTTATAAGACCAGGGTTAGGAATGAGGAACAACCTGTGGCTGCTAATACAAAGCCATAAGAGATTAGTGTCCCTTGGTAGGATTCTTCTGTTTCAGTGCAGTGGGGAAGAGGAAGAAACCCCCTTGCTCCATTACTTGTCTATTTTCTAACTTGAAAGGCTGAAGTAGAGAGAAACTCATTTTAAGCAGTCTGAGTTACAGCCTAACACCAAACTTAAGGACTTCATTTCCATTTCTTATCTGCCACTGTTTTTATCATGAAGGAGGACCAAAGATTAATCTTCAGTATTTGCTGTACATTTTTGGAACCTATAATTTGACGGTTTGTTACTATAACATGAGACTTATTGTGAAACATACACCCCTGAGGCACAGAGGTTTTGTTTTTGAAAAGAAAAAAAAAAAAACCACAACATAACCCCCCAAACACACAAATTACCAGAACTGAGAAGCACCTTTTTCTGTCCTTGGTTTTCTCTGTACAGCCACATTCTTCCTCCTCTTCTCCCCTTGCCCTTTCATCACTATGGCTGAACAACACAGAGAAAATCTCACACTCTGGCTGAAGTTAGCAAGACTAGAACAGGAGCTAATAGTGAAAGAGCGAATACTGTCTGGACTAGGAGCCTGAGAAGTGTCAGGTGTTGCTGCTTAAAGAGCGAGCAGGGCTGCACGCAGAAGCTAGCAGCAGCTGCCTCTCCTGTTCCCTTCCAGTGGTACTGAGCAAGGCAAGCCAACCATTGCAGATATCCAAGGCTAGTGCAAGCATTTGGATTTTATACACATTTTGACTCATCCTCTTATATTACAGGTAAATACATTCACTAGGATAGTCTACCAATATGAGAGGGATGTGCTTGCTGCCAAACTACAGTTCTCTGCCAGCCTTACTTCTAGCTTTGCAGCCTTAGAGCTTTGCATTTTATGACTTAGTGCAAGTGGATTTTTCAGCTATTCCAAATAAAGCATTTTGGGGATTCAGCCATTATGTGGCACTCCAAAACATGGGACAACAGATGAGACAATTTGTGAAAAAATACACGGAAACAAAGTTGAAAGTAAGCCAGTAAGCAAGCCTACAGCCTCCACCTCTGGTTTTGTCAGTTATTGCTTCCTGCCTTTGAGGACAGATGCCTCAAAAAGCACTTGCACGCTGAAGGTATTTTATAGGCCTTGGAGTATTGTTCCTCTTAAAGATCTTGAAGTGGAATTTACTTCGAATCAATTAACACCAAAGGTTATTAAAGAGAGATGGGTGTGGCTTTTTGATCTGCTTGACAGACTTCAGGCAGTCTGTGATCTTTGCTTGCCTAAGCAAAGGGTGTTTTCTGTGACTTGTTTTCTTCTGTCTTAAGACTTAAAAAGATAATGAATAAAAAAAAGATACAAGATAAGAACCTCAACCTTAAGCCTTCAGTACTTTTCAGTGTTTTTCAGGAGAACAGCTTAACTATGCAACAACCTCTTTCCTCCATGAATTGCCTCAGCGTAAGTAACTTATGTAATACAGAATTAGGCCCCTTGACTGAATAAGGAGTGTCTTTATTTTATGAAGGACGTGGTACAAAGATTTCCCAGCCCTGCTTTCCTGCCTTCCAGTTAAGAAAGTATCCTTCAGTTTTAAAGATGTATTTAGACCTCAGATAGACCTCGTAAAATAAAATGAAGAAATTCCCATTAACTTACACAAATATTTGATCAGCCCTTTTAAATACAAAACAAGCAAGGATACAAGAGTCTCCATCTATCTGTTGCAAGTTTTCACATGCATTACCACCTACTCTAAGAAACCACAATATCTACACCCTTTTTTCTTCAGATCTTACTACCGTACTATCGCAAGATTATTTCCTTGTATATTGGTTAGCATACTTATGCCAGACCCCAAATTTACAACTCAGAATTTGTGCCAAGGAGCTGATACGCCACATGATTTTTTCTTGTTATAATGAGCATTATACTGTGCTTGAAGACAGAAGACATTTGAAATAAAGCCACTTGCCAAGTTAGCATATGATTAATCTATACTTACCTCAATTAAAGAAAACATTAGAGAATTTGTTGCCTCCAAGGAACGCCATGGTTACAGAACAGTGCCTTCAAAAGATAAAAGCTGTGGCATTACACGCACAGGCTCCTCTCAGAATCAGAAGATTTCCCTTAGAAACAAACCTTTTGTGATTCAGTGAGCAGATGAGGGATTGCTGGGCATCCTCTGCTGTGCTGGCACACAGGAGAAGCAATAAGACAGTGAAGACCCTCTTCCTTCCCTCTCAGTCAGCAGAAAGGACTATGGACAGTATTAGGAAAGACAGCCAAGCCTTATGTTTGCAAGTCGGATGTCAGTCAGTGCATGGCTGATGGAGGTGGGGGGAGGCGTGCCTGCCGTCCCAATTGTCTAGAAACTGCTAAGGTCTCACTCTGTCCCTCTTCAGTACAGTCACCAGATACATCAGAAAACATACCTCACTGCTCACCAAGACAACTCTTCCTACATCCTGCACATTCGCTCCCTGCTTTGTGGTGGGTTTCTCAGGAAGAAATAAGCTGAATAGTATGTAAGGAACAAAGTTAGCTCGCAGGTGAAGAAGTGCACAGCAACTAAACTAAGCTAATATGTTGGCTTATAAATTAAGCAGTGAAGTGTATATTCACTTCAATACAAATAAAAGAACAAGGATCAATATAACAAGTCTTCAGACAAGGCGCGCGTTTATCTGTTTTATTTAATCAGTTTTCTTGTCAGTCAATCTGGTTTACTGCAACAGAAGCCTTAAAAAGACAATAACACCTATCTGAGAAGGTCTTTGGGCTAAGGAAAAAAAGAATGGTTTCCTATATTAGACATTAAAACACTAATACAGAATTAGTATTCATCGAAATATCCATTTCTGTACTTGCTATTTTTTGTTTCATCTTACCTTACAGAGAGTTTTGAGAAACACACAATCTGAGCATTTAAAGAATAGGCACATCTAAGTAATCCTGCATTTTATAGCTTTAGTCACATGGATACTAATAAATTAAATTAGAAGTTGACCCCAGAATCTGGTTGGTTATTTCAGAATTCTTTTAAAATCAGTATCTTTTCCTGCCTGAACTTTACTGGAACTCAACCTTAGGCTCACACCTATCACAGAAATTAGCAGCTGCCACAGAGTCAGCACTATCCAGCTGCAGTGACCACACACTGCCCAAATAGGCACTGACAGAGAACACACTGTTGTATTTATGTTGGTGCCTCACTTACGGGTCTAAGTGTGCTTCCTCTAACATCTGCCAGATCATCTTCTGGCTTGGATTCAGGAGGCTGTAATAGCAGTGCCAGTAACACTTACGGATGATACACCCTTTTTCCCAAAGCGCCATTATCACCGATATGAAATATTTACACAGTAGTGACTACAAGCCCCAGGGTAAGCATTCTACTTCGCTATCCAGCAAAAAAATAGTTTCTTGGTTAGAAGTTCAAAGCACTTTGGATGACGAAAATAAGATAAGAACAAACAAAAGAAGAAAGGACAAATCCCAACTAGCCATGCGATACACCTGCATCTCATCCTGCGGGAACCTCCTGACCAGCACAGCGCAGGATTATTCTAAAACTTTGATGAGGTTTTTCAGGAAGTATTGAAGTGTTATGCTAGTTTTCAAGGCTATGGCTGAGCCATGAAGAGTTTGCTGAGGAGTTTGTGTCTCAGGACTATGCAAATGCTTAAAGAAAAGCATATACTATGGACAGCAAGTCACAGAGTGTGCTGCTGAGTTTGTCTCACATCATCCTTACTGCTTTGGAGATTTACAGCTCAGAAATCTGCTGCAAGGACAATGCCAGCAGCTGTTATTTGTGGGAACAGACTAACACCCACTGCCTGTTTATTTTCACCCTAAAAGCCCAGGATGCTTATGACTCCAGCAGTACCACTACCATCACCTGTAGCCGCCTAGGAAGTGGGAAACTTGGCTTCAGTGTCTTCCTCAGCATAAGGAAATCTGGTCCCTTTCCTCTAGTTCCTATGTAGATCAGGCTCAGACCACGGGAGATTTGGAAAGGAACTGCTCCAACCTGTCCTGATAAAGTGGTACCCAGCATGCAGCAATGAAGGTGGGGTTCACCAGGGAAAAAAGTGTAGCCAAGCGAAAGCCTGAGGCTGTGGCATGAGTACAGGGCCAGGTTCACAGCCTAGCCACTGAACAGGCACAAGAAAGACTGTTGTTGGTGTGATCTTTTGCAGAGTGACACAGTCCTAATCCCTTCAGCCATTCAGGAGCAGCCAACAGCCTGGGACTCGGGGCAAGGACGCCTTTGAAAGTCACTGAAGTGAAGAGAGCATTGAAGCTGCTTCTCCAGCTACATGTTTGTGGCTGCCTCTTGTCATCAGGTCTGGTCCTAGCTGCTGTGTAAGGGCATGCAACAAGTACACCTGCTCAGAGAGCTTCTCGGCATGCTCAAAGAAGATGCCTGGTTGAGACCATTGCTCTCACTCTAGCCCAAACTGAGCACTAGGGCTACTGCAGAAGCAGCAGATGCCTAGAGAGAGCTGCCTACTGTGCTTAGAGCTACCAGCTTCACACAGCTGAATTTAAAATCAAAGTTGGCTGGGCTTTTATAAGGTCAGTTTTGAATGTTCCAATTCCATCTGAATCCTGTGTTGCACTAAACCAAATATGGCAAACAAACCCCCATATAATCCTGTTAATCTGGAGTCACTAACTGGTCATAGTTCCAGCCTGGAGTCAGATTTACAGTGGATTAGGGTGGAGAGCTCTCTCCAAGCTGGCTCAGAGACAAGAAGCAGCATTAGGCACATCAGCCCAGTGGCCACAGAGCTGCACACAGGGAAGGGCACAGCACAGAACCAGACCCCAAGACCTCACCTTTCACACTGGGCGGGGGGGGGTTGTGCCAGCTCACTGTGCTAGTGTGGGAGTCTCAGCACTAGGCTCCTACAGTCACTGTAGAAGTAGCTGCAGAAAGGAAAAAATAGGCTGTACACAGACTGCACTAAAATAAGTCTTAAGGAGTATTTCTATAAGCTTAGGTACATTAGCAAGACAAGACGCTGAAAATATTAGCTAGCAGGGTAAGTATGACACTCTGTTAACCCCCCCATTGGTCAAATTAAACTGAGCTTAGATACATCCCAGAGAGACACAGGTCATAGCTGAAAACAACGTACAAGTACTCAACCCAGTTACTAATCTCTGATCTCAAGAGACAGTGTGCTGATGTTTATGATGCCTCCTGTGCCAGAATGACTTCTCTGTGGAGCTGCATGAGAACTTAATCCAGAGATTAAAACTTTGATGAAATAATGGAAGAAATTTCATGCACTTCAATATTCACTCAAGTATACACGCAGGCCAGCCATACATCCTTATTTTCCACAGGGAATCTTTTTCTATATGTATCTGTCATGGTAGAACCCAGCAGCTGGCAACAAAGCACCAGACAGCCGCTCGCTCACCTCCCCCCACTGCTTCCCCCTCAGTGGGATGGGGAGGAGAAATGGACAAAACATAAAACTTGTGGGTTGAGATAAGGACGGTTTAATAAGACAACAAAGGAAATACTAATACTGTAATAATACTGCCAATAATAATGATAATAATGAATATGTAAAACAAACTATACCAGCTGATGACTGATTTGCAGCTAGTCCCCGAGTAGTGATTGTGGAACCCTGAAGTCACAGATTTTGCGAATTTTGCAAAACTCCTCAAAGATCAAACTACTGGAAAAGAGAGGATTCAAACTTACGGAAAAGAGAAAGAAAAAATTCCCACCCCCCTCTGGCCAATCCCCATTCATAAACTAAGCATAATGTCTATAGTATGGTATGGAATATTTCCCTTGGCCAGCTTGGGCTGGCTGCCTGGGTGTGCTCTCTCCCAGCTCCTGCACACCTGCTCATTAGCTGAATACTGGAAACTGAAAAAAGTCTTTGATTTCTTAGCAGCAACTAAAACCATCAGTGTTATCAGCATTCTTCTGGCACTAAATCCAAAACACAGCAGCTATTGGGAGGAAAATTAACTCTATCCCAGACAAAACCAGGACAGCATCTAACCTTATGCTGAACCACAACAAACCATGCTTAATCTTGGAGCACAGAACAAGGACTACAATTTACAGACCTATGTGGATTAATTTATATAAGGCTTTATGTGAGCATAGTACCAGAAAAAAACCCAAACCTTTATATATGTATAGAGAAATTCAACATTCATACACAGAGATAGAAACCTTAGAAGACAAGTAAAAACCCAAACTTGGTTTCAGAGTATAATACTTATGTTTTGAACAACTGAAGACTTGGCCTTTAAAATTAACTTAGTATCTTTTTTTAGAGCTATGTTAACTATGCACAAATGTTTACCTGAATTTGTAAAAAGCACAAGCTGTATTTATTACTTTGTGACACAACATTTATGTAACATATTTCTGCTCCTTTCTATTAGTATTTGCATTGATTGTTGCTTTATTCTACTTCTTAGGAAGATTACCTGCACCTAAACCAGAGTTTAGTCTTGCATGAGAACTCCCTGTTCTAACACCCCTCTCTGATCCTACTAAATACATGCTAATGTGAAAGGTAGCTTTACTAGACTAGTTTATGCTAATAAATATGCTCCATGATGCATAATGTGATGAACTAAGATTTTGTGGAATACAAATATGCCTTTGGGATTTTATGATAAATGTTGAGTTTTATTGAAGAATAAAATGTGGCTAATTAAGTGTCTCAAAGGATGGGATATCTGGGGTTCTTATTGCTAATGCAAACAACCACAGTGTCAGTTATTCAGCAGTAGTAGCAACTAGAAAATCATCCAAAGGAAAAGACCCTTCCTGGAAGTTGTGCAAGTACTGTAGGCAGGTCAAGGAACACAAGCATTTCATAGCTTTAAGGTCTGTTATAAATAAAATAAAAAAAAAAGGGGGGGGAGGGGGGCTGCTTAGCAAGGTTTCTTTTTTGACCTAGAAGCCATATCCTGAGTAACTTGAACAGAAAAACAGATATGAAGGTGGACATACAAATGGAAGAAAAACCTGGAATCTGATGTGAGCCAGGACAATTATAGTAGATATGTTTAAAATAAAAATCCACACCTGATAAATTAAAACCTTGCCTGAGGTACAAGACAAAAAATATATAGAGAGACATAAGTGATTTTAAGCAGATAGAATCAGTCAGCATGTAAGGAGCCTGGTCATATGAGCTTTAAACAGATCACAGCCTATGCCAGGATGCTGTATTTATATACAGTTGAAAAGAGAACAAAATAACCACCCACCTCCCTCTGCACACACACACTCTTTTCTAAACATGCTAGCTCAGTAAGCCCCAATTCAACACCCCAGCTTGTAAAGAACTACATAAATATGGGGGGGAGGGGTAGCACCTATTTTATTAGATATGGTCTTCTACTTACCATATCCTTAATTCCGGCTGAAATTTATTCTCTTACACGTTCTTCCACAAGTCTGCAGTTTTTCTTCTTCAGCACTGCCAACCCTCTTTTATACTGCTTGTCCTAGGAGTGTTAGCCCATCCTGAATTCAGATAAACTGACTAATTAAGCAAAGCAGTTCAGCGGCATTCCCTCTGCTCAAGTGTTCCTGGAGGGGGAGGTACTCCTGACCCCACTCTAAGAGGAAGTTTCACAGCTAGTGACTGTTGGAAAAAAAGGACCCATTTCCTTGAGCATTTTTCTATGGACATTTCTCTTGTGAAAAAAAAATATAACATGAATTATATTCGAGTTAAAGTAAAAATAACAGAAAATTTTGCTGTTTATTCAGTACTCTCAAAAGTTCTCTGATTTCAAACAAAGCAAAATCAGGCAAAAATAAATTTTAAAAAATGGTTGATATTTCTGTAGAAACATGATAAGCTAATCCTGAGTTCTTTCATAATACTTACCTCTTATATTTAAGCATGAGTCTGTGATAGGGATTTAACTACTCTGAGATAGACATGAATACAGATCTTTAAACTCACACAACCTAGAGAAATTACCAAATTAGATTCTTAAAGAAAAATTATACCTCTGAGATCTTTTCAATAATTCGTTAGTTTAATTCTTTAGTATTACACCATCACAGAATCACAGCATGGTGGGGGTTGGAAGGGACCTCTGTGGATCACCCAGTCCAACCCCCCTGCCAAAGCAGGGTCACCTAGCGCAGGTTGCACAGGACCTCGTCCAGGCAGGTTCTGAATTTTTCCAGAGAAGGAGAATCCACCGCCTCCCTGGGCAGCCTGTTCCAGTGCTCTGTTACCCTCTGAGGGAAGAAGTTCTTCCTCTTGTTCAGCTGGAACTTCCTGTGCTTCAGGTTGTGCCCGTTGCCCCTTGTCCTGTCGCTTGACACCACTGAAAAGAGTCTAAGATATTTCTATACGAGTAAGCACTGGTCTTAAAATGTGGTTACAGGAGAAACGCCAGTGGCACCCTGGGCTGTAAGTCAAGGGATGTGATAATGGACAACGACTTGTCATGAGCGCTGCTGCCTCTGCAACGTAACCTGTCGAGCTCTGGGTCCCCTGGGACAAGAGAGAGATGTGCAGGTGGATGAGAGCTCAGCTGAGGGCTATAAAGTTGCTCAGTGGACTGGAGCATCCAACATAGACGCAGAGACTGAGGGAATTCCCAGCTTGTTCAGGCTAGAGAAGAGGAGGCTTAGGGGTGAATCCAATTGCTGCCCCCCAGGCAGGGGTAGGCGAGAGAAGACATAGCCAAACTCTTCTCAGAGGCAATGATCACCAGATGCAGAAAGGGAAATTCTGGTTGTATATACAAAAAGACAATGTTCACAATGGTTGGTGAAGCACTGAAAGAGGCACCTGGAGAAGCGCTGGCTTCTGAGCAACCAGATTTAGCGTTGAAGGTAGCCCTACACTGCTAATCCATGAAGCTGGCCTCGGTCAAGTCCAGAGGTCCCTTGCAACATAAATTGTTTCATGACTGTATGACAAAAAAAATTTAGTAGACATAGCATTTGACAACATAAATTACACAAATTCCCTTAAGGAAATAAATTACACTACCAAAAGCACTTTCTAATTGGCATACTTCAATATATTTTAGACCTTCTCCTGTATATGAAGACCACAAAAGCCATCAAACTGATAAAACCACTGACGACATCATCATACTGACAACTGTCTGCTGTAGTTCCAGTCTAAATCTCTAGTCAGTGGTCAGCATGAGAAATATACAGATACAAATACTAAATCTTTCTGATTAAGTCTAGAAATGAAATCAAGTCTTGAAGAAAATACATTAAGAGCCACAGAATATTTCAGGCTATTCGTCATTCTGCATTGGACTTTGAACTGCTGGACTTTCAGTTAATACAAATAACAAGTTCATTGTAATGGGCACTTCCCACATTTACAAGAAATGGTTAATTTGTTGTCTATCCCTAGATTTCATTGACTTTTCCAAAAAAAATTCCCCCTACCAGACTTTGGTTTTTTATTTCTGTCATACATGATATGCCTAAAACAAGTGGTCTGCCAGTCGTATTATATTCACTTCTTGAAGTTCGCTAAGGGAAAGTGAAAATTTGAGAACTTTTTTAGTAGCTCCATAACCATTGGCAAGTTAGTAATTTGAGGAGTTCATTCCAGGCAACTCATAAAATCATCCTAGAATTAATTGATTCACTGATAGATTTGAACTAGAAGCCGCTTTAAAATGTAGAAGTTGAAAGACTAGGATGTATATCCCAAGATGGTACTTAAATTACTTTGTACATGATTTACTCATCTAAAAGACAGAAGTATCTGTTCATCGGGCAGACCTCAAAAATACAAAACCCTGTCAACAGACTTGAGCTCGGTTAGGTTTGGGCAGAAGGGGACTGAAGATTAGTTAACAGCTCATATAGATTTTCCTGTGTTTGAGATGTCTGTGCCAAAGTATAAATGTAACATGGATTCCATGACCTTAAGTAATGTTTTGTTTCTGCTTCATTGTGCAGCCTGGCTGCACTGCAGATAAAGCCAGTTATTGGTACAGTCTGTACATATGGCCTGTGATAAGGGATTAGAAATGGTCTGAATGTTGGAGCTGGATCATAATTATGAATTATTTTCATATTAGAGATTATTTTGACTTCATAGCTCATGAGCTGGAGCAGTTCACAGAAAGAATGTCAAGATCTGTTACCATCCTGATATTAACCTATTTCTGTTTTACGCTTTTGTGATTATATAGCTTACTCAATTAGTTATTTGACATTATCTCTTCTTTCCTCCTATTTGTGTTTTTAGTCTTCTCTCTTTCTAGTCCAGCTACATTTAACACTACTTTCATATCCTCTTCTTCTTTCCCTAGAGTTGGGCACCAACATACCACACATGCTCAGAAGAGCCCTAATCGACTTAAGTCCAGACCTTTCTTACACAGGGTCACCCAGTCGTCCCTGACCCTGATGATCTTAAGGATCTTTGCCAGTCTAAGTGATTCTATGATTATGTGACAGGCAAGAAGCTGGGGGGATGGCCCTCTGCTTGTGATGAGACTCCCGGCTCTAATCTTTCTTGTTTGGTTCTTAATTACTCGTCTCCCCTTTCCTTCTCTCTTTGGCCCTCTGGGTGTCTTGTTCTGCCCGTAGGCAGCTTGCTCTCCTTCAGAGGTTCAGTCCCTTCTATTGCCATCCCCGATCTGTGATGGGTTGCAAACGCTCATTGCTACTCCGTACTGCACAGCAATTGATGCCTCTCATGTCTCGCCTGCATCCCTGCACTATGCTTTTCAGCCAGCAGATAAAGATATGGCATATTTTGGTTTTGTGTATAACAAAGAAGAATTGAGGGGAGACTTCTCCCTCTGATAGAAATCAACCTATTGTGGATCTTCAAGTATCTCTTAAATTTAAGAAATTTCTAGGTTGAGAGGCTATACATACATTACACAGCATTTAAGTACCTGAATAATTTTAACTTTACCATCAATCCTTGTTTAGAGATAAGGAAACTGAGGCATAGAAATTGTAAAGCCCACAATTCTGATATTCACTGTCATGCCATACTACGTAAAGACCTGACTGGAAAGGAATTTTAAGGCTATGAGCACTTGTTCCATCCTGACCTCTCCTGCCTGACTAACTTAAAGTGTCTCTTTGAGGCACATACAGAAAACATATTTATGTCCAAACTCAAAATCAGAACATCTTCAAGAAATAAATGTAAAATGCAATATGTAGAAAAAAAAGCAAAGTGAAAGTCTAAGGTGGAAATATGACCCTTTGATTAAGAAATAACTTGCTGGCCAAATTGGAAGTACTGGCGAGAATAAATCCCCACTATTTATTAAAGACCACCCTGATATCTGTCTCTTGGGATGAGTCAGCTGGCACTGTAACAAAGCAGCATGAGCTCTTAAAATGTCACTGAATGAAAAATAGAGATTCTGAGTCCACATCTGGGTTCCTTTCAAATCCTGCTCCTCTGGTTTGTATATGTTGGATTTCTCCTGGTTCATGTGAAAATGATAACCTGGGAGGTTCACTTGAAGGATTGAGGCCTTGGTGTCTGCAAAAATCAGGGCTTCTACAGAAATCCTTGGCATTCTTCCTCAGGCTCTTGTGAACCTACTTTATTTTCCCTTAGTGCTGTCAATGCCTGTATGGTAATTTCTTCCTTGGTTTTCCTCTCAGAAAGGGTTGTTTCTAATTCATGAAGGACTGCTTTCTGCTCCAGGGAGAGATCTCACAGGGTACAGTTCCTGCTCACAGAGCATGCAGAGTAACACAACATGTCTGATTTTTCCCTTAACAATAGAGGAGGAGTAGGAAAACTGAGGAAGATGGTGCCAGAACACATCTGCTAGACTCCAACAACACCTTGATTTCTGTTTTCAGGTTATGCAGGCTGCTTCCATCTCTAAGTAAATCATGGTTATCCTTCCATTTATTTCAGCTTCTTGTTTATATATGGAGTTTGTTCATTTTTTAAATGCAGTTCTCATCCACAAAGTCAAAGTGGCCTATTTTTTGCACTTGGCAGCCACAAGTGAGAGGTGATGTTTTCCTTTGCTTTATCTGTAAATGTGACTCACTGGAAATTAGGGCACTTCGTAAGCACATCGGTCATGGTATTCACTTCCTACTGGAACCTGGGCGGGTTAGTGAGACTTGGCACTTGTAAAGACAGAAGGAAACATGATTACTAGAAATGAAACTGTTCTTAATTGTTGGTAATTGTATTGTGGATAATTGCACATTATTCTCAGATTTGGCTGAGAAAATATAAGCACAAGTTAGCAGGCTGGGAATGTCTGCGATTCCCTACAACCCGTATGCTATTGCTATCGGCTGGCTGGGCTGCTTGCTTGGCTGAGCTCAGAGCTGGCAGTATTACTGGTGTACTCACTCACTTCAATGTCCAAAATTCGTGGAAAGGCAAGGACCCAAGGGAACCCACTCTGTCCCTTTTCCCTCCACTGGAAGATAAACGTGAGGATTTGGAAGAAATTGCCCATACTGAAGAGCCACTGATGTGCAAGAGTAAGGAATGACCACCCTCTCCCTCACCTCGCCTGTGCCTTATGATTGCACAGGGAAATCCTGAACCACTCAGACTCAGAAGTTAGTGCTGAACATACCACTTGCATTCCTAGCGTGTCTTTTTCCGTATGTACTATGGTATAGTCTTTAGCTATAAAATCACATACTCTTTTACAGTTCTACAATACAGAGACTCAGTCTCCCACCAGTCTTGACCTTGTATTAGTGGTCTTAATATGTCTTAATTCACAGTGCCTTGTGAAACCCTATTCATTTTAGCATGCAACATTTCTTGAAAGACAAATTTGAAAATATAAATACCTGTAGATGCATATTATTCAGTCATATTGCCCAGGAATTTTCAAGCATATTTCAAAAGGAAATTCTTGAACACCAGGAGATTTTTTTTTTTTTTTTAAAAAAAAGGTCATTTTTTGGAATCTTAGAATCATAGAATAGCCCAGGTTGGAAGGGACCTCAAAAGATCATCTGGTACAACATTTTCTGAGAAAGGCAGCCTAGATGAGAATATCCAGCACCCTGTCCAATCGCATCTTGAAAGCGTCCAGGGGTGGGGATTCTGCCATGCCTCTGAGGAGATTGTTCCAGTGATTGACGGTACTCACTGTAAAAATTTTCTTTCTTATATTGAGATGAAACTGCCTCTGGTGTAACCGGTACCCATAGCCTCTTGTCTTCGCCATGTGACTCCTTGTGAAGAGAGAGTCTCTGTCCTCTTTGCAGCCTTTAAATACCGAAATACTGTGGTGAGGCCCCCCTGAGCCTTCTCTTCTCCAGGGAGAAAAGACCTAACTCCTTCAGTCTTTCCTCATAGGACAGGTTCTCCAGCCCTTTCATCATCAAATGTATCACTTCGGAATTATAGTGACCATGCAAATAAAACAACCCATTTTGAGCCAAGTCTCGCTTGCTGTCTTCGCATAATAAGAAAATGACACATCCATTTTGTATAAAGCTGGACTTTTATTCTATCCATTGTTTTTCTAGCACATTGGTAACAGCTTTCCAAACACAGCTATTAGTAGATTACAGGTTAAAACACTAGGTGCATGGTTAATTTTTGCTTGTCACGGGTTTGCCAAAGATTTTGCCATAACATTAAAAACACTTTACGTTAGCTATTGCCCAATAAAACAATCATGTAACAGAGCTCACAGAGAGAAAAAAGAAAAAGGACAACATTTATACATTGAAACACAAACAAGAAGAGTTTTTTTTTAAGCAGCTAGGCCACAGTTTATAGTCAATAAAAACACAAACTTTGCTATCAGTGTTATCACTTTATTTTATATACAGTTCTTCCCTTTGACATCAACAACCATACACTCAAATTACACCTGAGCTTCTACTTCATAAAAATGATTCTTCATTTATACTTATCCATGAAAACAGCAGATGTAGATTGCAGCCCACCTCCATCTCCTATTTCTAGGCTGAAAGTGCTTCCCTTCAGCTTTGGTGGAAGATAAGAGGACTTTCGCTGAGAGTGTTTTGGGACTGGAAGCTCATGGAGGATGCAAAGACAATCTGTCTGTAAAGACAGAAACTCCAAGGACTCAAGTCTTTGGCTTCTCATGTATGAAGAGTATCTTCAGTGTCACTGTTTTCATACTACAATTGTGCAATCTGAGCAGTTTCCAACCCTCCACTGGCTGGTCTTAGGCCACAGATATCAAGATTGTGTTAAACAGTGGATACTAAATTTTTCATCTAGGTTCTGCAAAATACTGATTAATAAAGTGTCTAATACAAGGAGATTACATCGAATCGCCAGGTTACTGTTTCAATATTCTGGATGAGCTCCCTTGCTGAATACTCCTTAAGAAGATACTACCACGAACTCCTGTGAAAGTTTCAGGCCCCCCAAGCTGTGAGTGCCTGTCTCATCTAATAGCTCTCCTGCCTCCAGCTGCCACCTGAGAGACAAGAGTCCTTGATCCAATCGCCTAGCCCTGGGTCCAGTAGTAACCCCTCAGATGGACACAGACCCCTTTAAAGTTTGAATCTTCTGATTTACTGATGATCTTGGGTTTATAGATGACTGATGTAAACAAGCAGATGCACAGAAATAGTCTTTGGAGGGAGTTTTTAACGTTCTATTGTTTTTTGTTCTCAGGATAAGAACAAGAAAGTAAAGATCATTTAGAAATGACCCGTTTCCAACGTGCAATGCCCCTCTTTGTGTTCACCCTTCACTTCTCAGTCCTTTCTTGAAGCCCAGAAAAGCCAGGTCCCCCCTCCTTCATCAGGCTGCTGTAAGTACAGCTTAGTTCCTCCACTGAACTTTTGTCTGGCTGAGGACCAAGAGCTCTTTGTTATTTTTTTAATCTCTCCTGCCAAATTCTTCCTGTGTGAGATGTACTCCTTTCTCTTTTAACACCTACTTTCTTTGTTCAGATCCTGATAACATTCTATTGCTCCAAGGCCTGTTCTGAGGGAGAAAATAATTTATTTTCTAATTTATGTCAACTGCTGACAATTCAGGTACTTTGCTGGTCACAATGCAGTTGTTAATAAATCTTTTCTCCTGCAGTAGGAGTACTGCCCTGCTGTGACTGAGGAAGCATCCCTGAATGGGGCTGTTAAGAGCTTTGTAACCGAAGGACAACTTGGGCAATGGGGAAAAATACAAATGTAAACAGAGATTACTGTAAATCAAGTGGCAACAGTGCTTTAAGGACCAGCACAGTGGTAGTGTGTGGGATTCTTTGCCTGGCTCTATATTCTAGCTTCAGGATACAACTTTCCTTCCTGAGAGCTCCGGTTCTTTTTCCCTGACTCCAGCTTCTGGGCAAGGGAATGGAAAATTGCTTCCCTAGTGTGGTCAGTTCTCAAAGAGTGGAACAGGCCATGGAAGTTATCAAGAGCTAGCATAAACTGATGTAGCCATTTCTACCACTTTTTACTGGATTTAGACCCATGGATTCTTAGGTGAGAGCTGTCATCAACTCAGATCACAATCTTTTAAATGCAGATTCAGAAATGTGATACTTCAAGGCTGTGCAAAGAATATAATTTGGTGTAGACTCTTACAGTCCACCTTAAAAATATATAAAATTCAATGCTTCTTAGTTGTAGAATAACTCGTTGTAAATGACAGGAGTTGGCCACCGTTTCTAGGGCAGAAGCTACACTACAAATAGTGAGGAAACCACTCATGTTGCTACTTGTTGAGCTTTTAATAGGTTTCAATGTTCAAATGAGAAGAGCGTATTCCCAAAGATATGTAGGAATAAACTACCAAATAAATGGTTTAGAAAGAAAGGAACACTGCCTTTTGCTCTTGATCTGCATTTAAAATGCGCTTTCAGAAGCACTGCAGTCAGCAAAGGTCCCATAGGTGCGTCTGACACACAACAGGATAGGATCAAGGTGTGAAAGTCTATCTGCAGAACTAACAAAATTCTGCACTCTCTATTTCAGCTGCTGAACCTGTTACTCAGAATGATAATGTCAAGAATGCTTAACTGCAACATTGTTGGAAGAAAGCCCAGGTTAAGAGATTAGAGCATTGTACAAGCCTTAGCCACAGGATTTCACTCTGAAATTAAATTATCTCCATTAATATACCTTATCTCCTACCTCTCTTATACTAACAAGGAACCACTTTAGTGGTTTTCTGTATCAGCCACTGGGCTGCAGTCTGTCTTCTGGAGGCGAGGCGGAGGGAGTCACTGCCGTCATTTCTCCTGGTTCTCAATGAAAGTTTAGTCCAAATGAATGTATTTTCAGAAAATTTCCATTTAAAGATAGATTTACAAGAGTGTTCCTGATGAATCCTACTAAGCAGATGAACTAATCCAGAGAGTTTAAATATGCCACATTTTAAGATAAATGTGATAATGTTTTTTTGGAGCTAATAGAAGAGTAACAGACCTGTGGTGAACAGGTAGAGCATGACGCAAGTCTATACCCATCTCCGCTACTTTCCTAAGGGCATTTCTTCCACAGCACATGTCTTTGAATTTCCTTCCTTTTACACAGAGTAAATGGCACAAAAAGCAAACACAAACATCAAAGAAAAAGAATTTCATCACTCCTTTTTCCCAGGATTAATATAAAGACTACACAATAGTTTCAGGAAACAACCGCCTGGGCAAAACCTTTTTTCTACCTTATGCTACCTTGAACCTCCTGCAGCCGTAGATCATGATGACATCAAGGCCCTCTGACTGGCTTTGACCTAGAAATCCTAGTCCTACATGAAAGGAGATTTTATTTCATTTCTCTTCCTTTTCTTCCAGACCACTGTTAATTAGTTAATACTTCCTGAGTTGTTAACAATATATAGTTGTCCGTGTTTCTATATATTTGCTTCAAAAGATAAATCATGAGTCAGGAAATGCAAACTACCTCTGGGAAAGGAAGTGAGGAGAAGAATAAACAAAGATGACAACAGCAAGAAACAGGAGAGTTTATAGAATGCATGTTAATAAGTAGAGCTGGTTTGGAATAACTTCCTGGTTCTTTTTAACTGTCTTTTATAAACATCAAAATAATTATTGCTTTAGTTAAAGTTAACACAAACCGGTGGGGTTGTTTTCCCCATTTTTAATGATTGGGTTTTTTTTCGTTTTTTCTTTATCTTTTTTATGTGTCTTCTCAAATCGATGTAAAATGAAGAACTCTCACAGAAAAGCACATTTCAATAAAAAATGAACATTGTTATCACTGCTGGTAAGGATTTCATCTTTTTGTGCTATGACTATTTTTTTAGCATCCCAAAAGACACTCTTAGAATCATAGAATCATAGAATGACCGCAGGTTGGAAAAGACCTCAAAGATCATCAAGTCCAACCGTCACCCCAGCATCACCACATCTACTAAGTCATTAATTTTTTCCCACTTGAAGGTGTGTTGTATTAAACTGAGATGTTAATTTCATTAAAAATGCTCTAAAGCTGTTTTGAAATGAGACCTGAAGGAAGAAGAGGGTTGCGAGTTGGGGGAAGTCAAACAAAATCTTGTATTGCATCTGTCTTTCTTGTCCCTCTTGTTCTGTGACAGTCAGAGAACAGTTACGGCTTTGCATACATTGACCTAAGTTGTAAATGAGATGAATATCAACTGCATTTGAACTGGTGTAACAACATGAGTGAGGTCTTTTAAATTCTCTAGAAGGTGCTCTAAAATGCTTTCTTTATCATTAGCTCCTGAATGTGATAGCAGATGTGAAAACTACCTGCTGAAACCAGGAACGATTAAAGGTATTTCGTTAGTTGTGAATCTTTCTGTTAATTATTAATTTTTTAACCTGAAGGTCTCAGTACCTTTTTCCTTGTGGGACAGACCTACCTGTGAAGGAACAACCATATCTGAAGAACTCCTTCATAAATGGCCTAGAAGAATCAGGAGACACTGTAAGGAACTTTTCTTTTCAAAAGTGCAGAAAACAAAGAAAATGTTCAAAAGTTTTCTGTAAAAGCCAGAGGCAATGAACAGAGAGTCTGTAAGAAATCGGATCAGCAGTCACCTCTATATTGATTCCTGTCTGCAGTGACTGATGTCTCTGATATACAAAAAGGATTTCAGCACTGGGAAGGAGAAATTTTCTGATGCCAAAATGGCTATGACAGCCAAGTGTACATTTCACAAGCTTTCCAGAGGCACAGGCAGCAAGTGACTTCCTGCCTAAATTATTTTTCATCTGTTTGCTGGCTTAGCTGTATGTGATGCACACAGGCTTTGTACAGATCTGACACATCTCCTGTCAGCCTAATGAAATTTGCATCTTCATGAACTTTCAGTATGGACTCCTTTCTTTTTCAACATCAGAATAAATAAAAAATTCAAGAAAATGCCAGAAACCATAGGAAACAGAATAAGTTAGTCACATTCTCCTCATCTTGTCTGAGCTGGGTTTTTCTTATCAGCTAATTGGCATATATCAAAGTTAAAATCTGCTATGAGCCATCCTATGAAGATAAATGTTTTGAATGAAAGAGAAAAACACAGAATTAAAATAAAAAGACTAGGAGAAAGCATAAAATTAGATTTTCTCTTTTTTTGTGAACATGAAATACGAATCTTCTGCAGTGCTCAAATGGTGCTCCTACACAAAGAGAACTTTCCATGAGCTCACTTTTAGTTGATGTTTGCATGTTTCACTAGGTTTTCATTTGTATTAAATGAAAATTACTCCTTAAATATTAAAAGCAATATTAAAAGAGGACAAATGTTAACATGTTAATATGTTAATATAGGGCTATCTATATCCTATGTCAAGGAGATTGACTATTTTCTCTCCAACTGCACCAAATGGCTGTTGTGACAGACACCGCATTGAAGAGGCTAAGCAATAACACAAGTTGGCAATTTCCACAGTATTGGCAGGTCTTGTTTAATCACAAGACCTCAAAACTGAGCGCTGCTCACCAGGAAGCATAGTTAGTGAGGCTAGGAGTATATTAATTCAATGTACAGTCTTCTAGAGAAATCCCTGTTGACTCATTAGCAAAGATTAAATCTACCCTCATATTAAACACTCTATGATGGGGCTTGCTTACTGTTCTCTAAGTGCCCTAAGACTCAGCTCTGGAAGGAGGTGCCTTTCAACCGCTCAAAGGCTCAGTTTGTCCTTCTACCTATTGTTAGTTAATTTGAACAATTTTCTAGAAAGTGAATGCTTTTGACCTGTTTTAATTTTCAAATTTACCTTTTAGAGCAGGGCTGCTGTGGAGGATCCTTTCTTTCTACAAGAGAGAACATGGCTGGACAAAATGATTGCATGCTCTGTGTCGCACTGATGCCTCCCTGGGCACTTCTGTACAGTGTGAAGCATCCCAGGTGGCCCGTCCACCCGCTTCTCCACCTTAGCGAAGTGCTGAGCCACCACGGCTTTTCTCCTTTTTGCATCCGAGGCAGCTTGGTCATCTATATTCAGCACTGCAGCAGTCTGGGCAGATCTGCAATAAGATGCAAGAAGTATAGCATTTTTCTTCTGTAACACACAGATCCCAAAATAACTGGAACCAGACCCCAGTTTTTACCTCGAATCATAGAATCATAGAATAGTTTGGGTTGGAAGCGACCTTTAAGGTCACGTAGTCCAATCCCTGTGCAATAAGCAGGGACACTTTCAACTAGATCAGGCTGCTCAGAGCAGCAAGCTGACCTTGAAAGCCCTTGTGGAGCTTGTTAAATATAATCCAAGTCTCCTAACAGCAAAGAATTTACCTGGGTGTAAACATGGGCCCAGCTGTCACTTACAGCTCGAAATCATGCGACATCAAGTTGTCTTTTAAGGAGATTTGTATCTTACATAGAATTATGAAGGGGACCTCTGGAGAGAAAAGGACAGAAAGTGAAGAGATATTTTGCATTTGTACAACTTCTAAAGCAACAGGACATTGGGTTTGTGATTCCTTGATTTGCAATGGATGATGAAAGTCAGATTACTTGATATGAATCCTGAGCGCACTGAAATCAACGTACATTTTGTTTCTGGCGTGAATTACACAGCGACTACTGCATCTTTTCTTACATTTAAGATAAAACACAGTCTTTCAGCTCAATTTGAAAAGTAGAGGGAAAGGAACTCAATATATTAAGTTTGGAGTATTCTTTATATGCTTCTTTGTCTTTGTTAAACTCAGTTAAGTGGAACCTTTACAATTCAGGATGGTATTAACAAGGATGAAAATATAATCAAATCATGACCCCATTTGAACTAAACAATTAATTTGATACAAATTATTTACTGAGTTTTACAGGCATCTAGCTATCATAAAATCCTATACATTTATGCATTTTTAAAATCTGCAAAGTGCAGGCTTATTTCTGCAGACACCTGGCTTTCTCTATGGGCTTCCAGAAACACCTCCTCCACCTTCCTAAAGAGCTTACCAGCTCAGATGGAAAGGAAGAAGGTAGGTTTCAGAAGATTCCTTGCCTACCCGTATAGGAACAGGGAGGAAAGAAAGTATCATTTCAGGTGCTTGCACTAAAAGATGCCTCCAAACACAGAAGTTCCCTCTTTTGCCCAGAGAGGATATTTCTTTGGGCTTGGAGTCCCTTTGCAGAGGTGCCAGCCATTTCAGTGTTAGTCGGAGGGAAAGGGCCGTCTGACTCCAGGGGTTTTGCTGGAGAACCTGTGCTAGCAAACCGTAGAGAATCTCTGCAACTTGTCAGTTTTCCGATACTATTCCATATGTTAGCACCAAGTGAGAGCACAGAGCTGGATCCGGTCAATTACAGAAGGTGATGTTTATATGATAACAAGGCATGACATCATATGTGCTAATTCTCTCCTTCCTAACAGATTTTAGGAATAATAACACATTATAAATGCGTGCGCAAATGCTAGCTGCAGCTGCATGTAATCTCCAAAGATGATGGTGGGGTTCCCTAATTAGGATTTAGAACAGAACTTCAAGACCCTGACAATGTTTTCACTTCTGCCACAGAAGGCTCAAAATTTGTGCTGATTTGTGCTGATTTTTCTTCTGAAAGGAAACCAGGAAGGGAGTAGGTGTCCCTTAGTCATATCTAGGACAAGGCCTCAGAAGTATTTAGCAAATGCAGTGTGATTTAATTGCACAAGTAATAAAGTGGCCTGTTCCAAACCTTTGAATCTTGTCATGTAACATGCTAAGAATAGTCTTGGGCTGATCATGGCAATAAGGAAAAATCTTATAACATATTGATATACTAAAAAAAGTACAAGAGTTGTAATTCTTGTTTACTGATAAAAAGTCCAAGTTTTTCAAACTCTAGCTTGTACTCTCATGTCTTTTATTTAACAGTTCATTACTGTTATGAGTCCTAGGCAGTTGAAAGTCATGGTACTGGAAATGGGATGGTTTGAGGCTAACACGTACTCTCCTGATCTGCTTGCAAAGGGCACCTCTGTTGCAAAATTAGTGACACATTTTAACCTATAACCTGACTTGGCATTGCCACCACATATTTCACCTCAATACCCATCTTAGCCTTGCTGTGCTATGGTTATTCAAAGATGCCATAGCTTTTCCTCACTTCAAAAGACCTCAAAGCTGTACTGCGCTCTCTTCACGACAGGTGAAAAACAAACCTCACATGTGGACAAGGAGCCTGGTTTGCTCTAGAGAGGCACTCTTTGGTGTTCTTTCTTCTTGAATCTAGATAATTATTTTTATTAAGGACTGCTCAAGGTATGTTCATAATAGTGACGGCGGGACTCCAAATAGCTATTTAAAAATGAATTAGCCCTCAAGATATCGGGACTCACGAAGAGGACAGCCTCATCCCTTCTGAAGTGAGCAGGGCATCAGGGTCCGGTGAACTGCCCTGATCTGCTTGGTCAACAGGCTGCAGTGGGGAGATCTTGCTCTGCATCTGTTAGGAAAGGATTCTTATGTTTAACTTCCTTCTCATGTTCAATATTCAAGGCCCGTGGTGAGAAACATTTCACAATCTAAGACACGGCAAACGGGATTGAAATCTGCAGCAGAAACCTTGAGCACATGGAGTTTTATCACCAGAAAACTTAATGTGTAACAAGAAAGACATTCCTGGGTGAAATTTAAATGCCTTCGCTAAGCATCATGCCAAATTCAATGATCTAAGAAATAGTTCCTTCCGACCTTGACTTCGATGAGATATGCCCCACAGCGAGCTGTCCTACCAGGGGTCACTGGGAAGCAAACTACAAACCACAGAAGAGTGGCCTGAATTGTTCTCTCTAGCAATATGTTTAGCATGACACACCACCATCTTCTCAGGTTATAAAAGACAGGGAAAGCCTTTGCTTGCCTAAGAGAAGAAATGGTACACGTTATGAGAAACAAAGAGTACTAAGAGAGCACTGTGTTAAATAAGGTTACAGCAACATAGCATCAAGTACAACTCTCCCGTAAAATCCACTGGCATACAGCAATGATTACAATGTAGGTGTTATCTTAGCTGTAACGTGATGGTACGGATTGCAAAAGAGACGTGGAAACTGTGCAATCATGTTGAATAGCAAGCAGGAAATTGTTCCACTTACCGCACGCAAAGGAAAAACTCTGTTCTACAGTCGAATAAAGCTGACTAAACCATCAGGTTATCATCAATTGCGCTTGGCGAATGGCCACTTTTACTGTCCAGGACACAATTTTGGCAAAGCATCGTGCTGGCAGAGTACCAGTCCTGCCACGCTCGTGAGGCAGGCATGAGTGACTCGGCAGAGAAATACATTGGTGTTCAGCGAATCTAGGTGCCTCTTCCAGCAAAACCATTTGGCGTTAGAGCTTTAGTGCTGCGAATGGGAGGCAGGCACACAGTCAGCACACCTCTAAAAGGCAACCCTCCCCAAATACTCGCCATGTGGTCAATGGTGGGCATTTGGGCTCTCTTTCCATATTGAGAGGGCAAGTACTAACAGTGACCGAGACAGTCAATAGAGCAAAACAAGGACGTAAACAGATAAATTAATAGTGCAAACCAGTTCTACATGCTTTTAATAATACATACTGCACTGGCATCCTGCTCGTCATGAAATACATCACCTAGATATATGGTACATCATGAACCAGCCAGCCAATAATGAAAAACACCTATAAAAATACAGGAAGAAGGTCTTTGGGTATAGAGCTCCAATTTTTAAAAAGTTCTGTCACAGTACACATGCCAGTAAGCTCATTGGTGTTGTTACAGGGCTTGTCTAGGTCATGGTAAAATAGAAGGATCTTACAGCTGGAGAATTTCAGGCTACCGATTTCCACCTGACAAAGTAGCCAAAAAAACAGCCTAGCTGATCTCTTTAAGAGACTATTTCTTTAAGACACTCATTCCTATGGATGAATCAAACCACTGCAGCTGAATTAGGACAGTTATCATTTATATATCAATCGCTCTTAAAAGTATAGTATTTTTTATGCTGCCATCATAATCTGCTAATCTAAAGTTTAATGATTTAATCTGAACTTCACCACCCAATGCCAAAACAGATAAACATATGCATATTCAAAACCAGTATCTATTATGTTTATCAGAATCTGGCACCATTTAGAAAACCACTCCTAGGAGATGTTATCTTTGAAACTCAGGTCGGCTGCAGTGAGCTTGAAATGGTCGAGTTCAGGATCCTGCGTGGAGGAAGCAGGGCAATAAGCAGGATCAAAACCCTGGACCTCAGGAGGGCTGACTTTGCCCTCTTCAAGGAGCTACTGGGAGGAATCCCGTGGGCCAGGGCT
>Ga0065711_1027802_pt1 | contig 45853 bp, 22 predicted proteins | sample Hoacrofraction12_FD_59098 | JGI IMG/M metagenome (GOLD analysis project Ga0065711, IMG submission 59098) | Hoatzin crop microbial communities from Cojedes, Venezuela - Epithelial fraction 12 v2 (version 2) | ecosystem: Host-associated > Birds > Digestive system > Esophagus > Crop | place... | reverse complement strand
TATTTGTATCGTTGTTGTTCCTGTTTTCCCTCTGTTTGCTGTTCTGTTAAACTGCCCTTATCCCGACCCACCAGTTTCTGCCTCTTTCTTTTCATTCTCCTCCGCACGCCAGCGGGGGGAGGGGCAGCTGCGTGGTGCTTTTGTTGCTGGCGGCAGCCGAAACCAAGACACATCTGAAAAAAAATAAATTAATGATAGATTGATTATGTGCCAAGACAGGTAATGTTGTGAGAAAAAGGGGATGTTGTTTGGAGTATAAGCAACACAGACGTTTCAGCATCTCATCAGTTTAGGGCATGCCTTTTTTTTTTCTCCAGTTTCCCTCCTGTAACACTGTAGTACTGTACCTCGTGAAATGACGAGTATGAGGTAATACACCATAAATTAATGGCATGAAATAGCAAGTCAGACTGTGAAACATTTTGACATACTGCACTATAACAAATGATACATTTTATAATCATTTGTTTATTTTCTTGTTCAAGTGAATATTTGCCTCTGGCTCTGAGAATGACTCTTCAGCCGGTAGTATCCTTTGGCAGCCTCAGACAAAGACAGCCTTCTTGGCAAGCAAGACATATTCCACCACTCAGGAATTGTAAACTGCTCCGCTTGCTGCACGCCCCGTGCAGTCCAGCCTGAAGTCCCCGCTGCAGCTGGAGCACATGGCACAAGCTGCGGAGACCCATACAGCGGTGTGGAGAGTCAAAGCCATCATTCCAGCCCGGGTGAACAGGGTGAAGATTGAGACACTAATTAAAAAACCTTGTTTCGTGTCGTTGCAACAGAGCTTACTGTTAAGTGCTGGCCGTGAGGAAGGCAACATACTATTATGGATGTTCGACAGCACCACCGTGGAGTGTTTTACTGCCCCCTCTACTTTCCTAATTAAAGAAAATCACTAAGATTTTTATTTCCTCTGCAACTCTCTGAAAGTCAGTTGGCCACTTGAACAAAGTCAATTAGGAGGATTATTTTGTTTTCTATTGCTTTCTCTGCTGCAGCACAGAACCACGCCTTTCATATCAGGACGTCAGAGAGTGACAGTGAATATGTCGTGTCTAACAGCATTAATGCCTCTCTATTCAGTATAGGCAAACAGCTGTAAGAGAAAGACTTTTTTTTTCTGTATTTTATACTGGTCTTTTTCAGGATAGAAGTCTGTGGATCATTCACTTTACGGTGTGTGAAGAGCTCATCAATTAATAAAAGTCCACAGAGGTAAAAAGAGCCACACAAAGTACACCCTGCAGCCACTAGCTATTTAAGTCCTGATTAGATACAACTTCTTTCCCTCTGTCTCCTTTCCTTCTGTAACCACAGAAATTAAGAGATCAATTTATAAGAAAAATATTTTTATCTGGTTTTAGACTGGCTGAAAATTCAGATTGGTGTTTAGGTATGTGCATGGGAATCTCCCTCATCATGCCTGAGCCCTTTTAGTTCCCTCCCTCATGTGCTGAAAATCTGCTGACAATAAAAATTTACTGAAAAGGTTTCTGAAAATATTCAAAAAGAGAAAGAAGGTGGTGTGGAAAAGAAGTCCAACAGCATATCACTGAACTTCAGTGAAAACGCGATAATGCAGTATAGTGCCATACACAGATGCTCTTGCTCTTTAATTAGACAGAAGCTGTCATATCTGCAAGTCCTATGAAATTGTCAATTTGCTTGGGATTAGTATAATTCTATGTAAATTCCATGCAATCTGTAGTTTACAGAAGGTGGGTATTATATCTGATACAGGCCACAATTAACGATATAATCCCCCTAGGTACAATTCTTCCAACATCTAGTGCTGCGACAGCTGGGAGTAACTTACTGTGTGAGTCATCTTATTGAGATCCATTATTCCACTATTCACGAGTAACTCAACAACAGTAGGCCTTCAGATTAAACAGAAGATTCTCTTTGGTTCAATTACACAAATCGTTAAACAATAAGAAAGTGATAATGCCAACATCCATCAATTTTTGACTGGCATAACCACACACATACAGTTAATTGTATCATGAACAGTATGACCTCATGACATTACAAAGATTACATTTTTGTTAATCAGAAGCAAAACTGTCACAATGTCTTCCATTAATTTTAAAACACATGTCTTAGCATGATTACATTTGCAGGACATCAGCATCCTCAGTAAGGCCAGTATTTTCATAAAAAAGGCAGACATTGAAATGAAAGCTGAATTTTCCAAAAGCATTCAGTGCTTAACACTGCCCCTGCATGGTATCTGTGGTTCTGTTTTCAAAGAAGCTCACTATTTAAAATGATGAGAAAAACATTTGTGAATGCTGAGCTATTTCGAAAATCCTGGAGATGAGGTATAGTTTTCAGAAGAATCTAAGACACTTCTTTGGAAGAAAAATACATGATCTCAGATACACACAGGTTGCTGTGAATAAACAAATCAAGACTTACCACCATAATAAATTGTCTGCATATGCACTGCTGGCTCTTCCTAGCCTAAGCCAACTCAAGGTGCTATTACTCAATATTGCCAAGAGAGGATTTAGGATAGCACAAACACCTTAGTAATCCATTCATTGACTAATAAAAACTGCATATGAAAATCACAAGACATCTTCAAATACATATAAGCCTCCAACTTCTACAGAAAGTTGGAATGTAGATGTTTTTGAAAACAGAAACAGGCTCCTTATCTGCAGACTCTTTAGAAGTTTAAAGCAATTTTGAAAAAGTGATTTTAAAGCACTTTTGACCCATAGTAGCTAATGTTTTTTTGAATCTTCCACAAGCAGGTATTTGGTAGATAAGGGTGCATAATTAAAATTTGAACTATTTCACTAGTATTGCTTCTTTTCTGTTCAGGTGTTTTCTACAAGGAGCTGAGTAACGTTTTCAAAAGCAGGCAAAGATATTTGCTGATGTGCTCCGTGAATCATTTCTTTAATCTAGAATCCATTCAGCAGTAGTTCACTGCAAATATTCAGAAATGAAGATGTGTCATTTAGTTAGACATATTACATGATACTGTTTCTTTTTGCCTGAATGGGTGACTTAGATAACTAAGAGGCAACAGGAAGATTTTCAAATTGCAATCTGAGTGTAAAATTAGTAATTTGGAATTACAGATGCAATTAGAAACTTGCTGCGAGTTACGTGTGTGCATATATTCCAGTAACGGGCTCATGTATGCACACTCACATGGCTTCAGGACCAGCTCTTTCGCTGGTGTAAATCAGAGTACCTCTGTTGAGAGCTGAGAATCTGGCCCATATATTTAAATCCACTTTTCAGATCTATGCAAATCAAGTCAGCTTGTATTTGCACTTCCTCAGTGCTCCAAGGAGTGCACTGCAGGTTTTCATGGCTGGTGGGAAGTGTGCAGCACAACAAGTAGATCCACATGTACCTTTGTGGCAGTCTTCCCAGTAAAGTAATAAGCTAATAATTAAAGTTACTCACAGATGTCATAGTCCTAGCTCTTAGCCCAGCTCCAGACAGCTTCTAGGCCTGAGAAGAGCACTGCTTCAGGGTAGACACAATCAATTTATTTCTTTAAGGATGCTCTGTGGGACATCCACACCACGATACACCTCACCGCCTTTTGCTCAGCTTCCTAATTACCTAGAAGATATTGGTGCCGCTGCATGCTCCAGACCTGATTCTGATTTTTCTTATGCTCAGACAGGAACTGCTAAGAATACATCACAGTTCCAGAAGTTTAAACTGGGTGTAAATGAAGATCACAATCTCTTCTTTGAAAACTTAATAGAGATCCAGACTGGCCTGTGCTCTGCCAGGGCATTAGTCAGTTTGAGAGTGATGATAATGCAGCTTTAGTCAGCTGCACATCTTTGGTCTCTTTTTCTCTCCATTAATGGAGGCAGCACACTACTGCAGGTCACACAAGATAGTGTAGACTGAGTCACTGCTTTTCTTACTGTATTTGTCCATCAGCTGCTCTGCCATCTCGGGGATGCACTTACTGATAGATAAAATGTGTATATTAATATTTATCTCCCTTGAGAAGTCCCGTATGACTTAGTCTTCTCAAACTCTGTGACACCCTTAAGAACCAGCAAAAAAGAATACAATATCACTGCTGTTGCTTCAGCAAGTCAGGGTTTGTGTGGTAGAAGTTTTCAGACTGGCATGCTGATAAAAATTCTGGCACAGGGCATTTCAGTAAAGTTGCTTGACAAAATAGTGCATCCCTATGTTACCTGCAAAATAATCTCCAGTGTAAATTACAGTTCTGTATTTGGTATCTGGTAACATACAGGTCTTGGTAGAAGAATCTTTGAAACAGTGATGTGTGTTGATGAATATTTTGACAAAAGCTCCCATGTATTTCCATGCTTATCTGGCGGTATATCCTATGTGTCGAGCTGTATCACTGGGAACCTTACTCAGTGGAAACAAAAAGACTTTCTCTCAACCAAAAAGCAGGCACCACAGCTTGTCAAATGCGTAAAATATCTGAAGGCAGAGACTTCGTTCTTGTGAGAGCAATACGAGCATATCAGGCAATATGGGCAGATCTAATTTCAGCCCTAGATAGTTTTCAGAATTCAGCCATGGAAGGAATTTGCACCTGCAATTTAAATACAAGAATAAATCAGAAGAATTGGTCCTTTATATCCTTAATTGCAGGGACAATTAAAATAATTAGAGGAAAAGGTGTACAGAGAGCTGTTCATAACTTGGGTTTTCATCCCTCAAAGATCTTTGAAAAATGTAGCACTATCAGGACTTTCTCAAAATTATGAAATATTGTTCCTTAAGACACACCAAACTATACTGCCTAGCATTTAATCCGTAAAGTAAAGGCAGGTTTGAGTGTCATTCTTCTAAGACAGAAATACTGTACCTGTGATATATGTGGTAATGCAGGCGACATTTGGTGAAAGTCAGTCTTCTCCGACAGCAGGAACCCAAGCCCCTGGGAGAAGTCCTCTCTGGACATTTAGCTGTACCCAGAGACAGACAGACTCTGTGAGAGGGAGAGAAATCGCTCAGGGAAAGTCCAAACTTATTTGATGACAAAATTGTAAAAAGGACCTCCAAGCCCCGACAGATTTTTTTTCCAGCACATCTTCATTTTAGAACTGTGAAGGTAGTTACAGGATTGCATGCCTCCAAAACAAGTTGCAAAATAATTGAATATGAAACCATGATATGGATGCCTAATCAGCTACCTCAAGGGATAATGGATTTTAACAATAGCACAGAGGATAAAGTCCTTTCTGGAGGTCTCTTGCCAGGTTCATTCATTCTGTTGGTGTTATTTACCTCTCTGTGGCTCTAGTTTACGCTTCAGTCAGTGAAGTTACTCCAGCATAAAACCTGAGTTAGGTGTGAATCAGCTCTTATGGTTCCATAATGGTTTCAACTCAGTTGTGGCTACTAAATCTTGCTGTGGCTGACTCACTATTGATTTTGCCCAAACATTTCTTTTTAATTGATTTGAACTATATACATATTTTACAGCAATTAAGCAAGTAAGAATTAAGTATCTAGTGGTACAACACAGTCTGCAGACCCCTGATAATCAGGAAGACAGTTTATACAGTATATTTCTTTTTCTTTTTTTACTAGTGTATGTAAATTAATAGTCTCTGCAGATCTGCTTTTACTGTGATGGATATAAGAAACTGTAATGATCTAATAATTCTCATGCTGCAGGGCAGTCAGGTATAGCTGCTGCAAATTTATTTAACTAAAATTACATAGACAGGACCTGAGAGTTATTGATGCTGAGCACCCATGACTCCAGCTGAAATCCATAGAATCTAAGGGTGCTTATCACTTCTGAAAGTAGTCTAGTAATTTATTCATGACAAGCTTTGTATATATGAGCCATCCTGTGAGCGGCAGCACTAATTAGGCCTGATTTCAGGAAGACTGTGTTATTCTTCTCCTGCCCTGCAATAACTCCCAGTTCTTCCACCACGGCCCTCCCTCACCTCCATAACCTCACTTTGCCCCACTCTGTTCCTAGACCCCCTTCAGCCCACACTCCCTTCACTTCCTCTGTGTGTTCCGTGCCCCATTCCCTCCTTAATATTTCCTGCTTCTTCCGAACCTCCCCTCGGGCACCATACACCTACCTTTTGCCTTCTTTCCATTTCTCTTCTACACCAAGTGAAAAGAAGCCCGATTCATTATTCCCTGATGGGCTTGAAGTTGTTTGGCCATGTTGGCTGGCCAGCTGGCAGGCAAAACAGAGCAGGTAATTGTTTAATTCACGCTGAAACCCTCCCTTCATTGGGAGTGCTAATTTAGCTCTCTTTTCCCTGTCTAGCTGCCAGTTTTCATGAAACCTGGAGGAATGTAATATATCTCAGGCTGATACCTCTCTGTTAAATTTAGTTGAAATAAGGCAACAGAATCAGAAGTTATTTGAGGGCAGGACAGAAAAACAAATGGGCAAGCAGTACTTTTATGCAAGTCTGATTTCCTTAGGAAGCCAGGCTAATAAAACACGCAGGCAGCTGTTCATTGTATTTTTCTTCTCATGACCTTTCCTGTCTGCTTGGATCCCAGTTCCACAACTTCAGCCATATTAGAAGACCAGTGTGCCCATTCAGTATCCCAGTTACGCCAGTACAGCTGCATGCAGCCTCACCCATGGACTGCAGGCCATAGAAGGCTTCATTTTCTAGTTCTTAGGGTGAGCACATTTTCATGACAGTGACAGTGCATGATCCACCTTGACACTCTTAACAGCTAGAGACCAGATACCTCATGCAGTAAAAAATTCCATCATGTTCTTCCATGACATTGCACAAACTACTGGGTATCTAATTGATTAACTACTTCTTTACAGTTTGTTCTGTCTCTTGGTATTATTTTTTTATGGTCTACTTACAGTTGCAAAGGAGGTGTGGGGTTTTTGTTTTTCTTCTTAGATAGAAAACTAAACATTTTTGTCACTATTTTCTATTACAAATACTTGATGTTTATTTTCTTCCTCCCAGGAGCTTTTGGAGGTATCCATAGAGACGTGGCATACAGACGTAAACTGAGCTGTGACTTTTCCTCCTCATATGGGAGCTGTGGATGTGAGATGCTGATTCTCAGAACTGCTAGAGCAATGTTAAAGCCTGTGGGAGAAGGCTGGCCAGTTGTAAACATGGATGTGCTAGTTTGCCTAGGGCAGCTGTACTACTACATCTGGCACAGCAGTGGTAGATTTTTTCATGAGTGGTAAAATAGAGTTCATTGGTGGTCCTGTAGCTTTTTCCACAAAAGGAAGGACTTCTGTCCTACTGTAGACAAATTCCATATTGAGTAATTTGTGGAAAATTAATGCAATATGGTGTTCTTCGCTTCTTTCCTACAGAGGTTGGAAGTTTCTTTTAGGCTTATCCAAAACCACTGGAGTGAACTGGGTTTAGACCAGACCTTCCAAAGAGTAGTTCATGTTGCCTGCGAGACCAGCTCTAATTCAGCAAAAACTCTTAGTGATTCTATCAGCGTATCCTAAACATGGCACAAGTGTATACCAAGAGGTTTTTAATTAACACAAATGGTTCTGATCACAGTTCCACATCACACTTGAAAGTGATTCCAGCTGTGCCGTCTCTGAGGAGACATTGTTCTGTACAGACTTGATGATCCACCAGCCACAATCCAGCCCCTTTCACCATCCCTAAGGGCACTAGGATGTCACAAAGCCTGCCACCTCAGCCAAGGAGCTCATACTAACACCCAGTGATGGAAAGCCTATGGTACAGAAGAGGCATTGGGGTGCAATTAAGGGGGAAATCGTACTATCGGGTCATCATTGCTTTCCAGCAACCCCTATCTGACTTGCCAGCTTTGAGCCTGTTGGACTGAAGACAGACAAAGAAAGAGTAGAAGAAATTCTAGCTACAAGTTCAAGGAGCTGCCACCATCACCTTTGGTGCTTTGTCCCTCTGGATGGGTCCAGAACCCATGAGGAATGACCGGGGACTCTGTCCACAGTCTGGCTTTCTCTCAGCCCATGCAGTGAGGTACGAAACAGTTAGTTTATCAAGTCTCCTTGGCAGTATAGGCCAACCAAATTTTTCTGGCATGCAGATGGAAAGAAAATCACTTCCCTAGACAGATCCTCAGTATGTCCAGATTTAATGGAGCCCTTATTCTCTGAGAGAACTGGGACAAGCCCTCTACCAGACTGGATGGACTCTGCCTTTCCCCGCGCTGTGAACTTGAGAAGGACAGCTGGCAAAGTCATCACCACGTCTTGCCTCCTCCATGGGCCCTGTTTTTCAAGAGAGACTTCAGCAGCCTGCTGTTCAGCTCTGTCCAGCAGCAGGAGCTCAGTCCTGCCATTGCTAAATGCCACCATGAGAGGGGAGGAGAATGGCTGGTGGGAAAGGAAGCATGTCAAGCAGTAGGGAGCAGTCATTGTGCAGGCACCAAGGCCTTTGCAGCTCCTCAGTGTGGTAGTCTCTGTCCCCAGCGCTGTATTCTAAGGGGTGTCCTGTCCACACCACCTGCACAGTCTGCCCATGGCCAGCACCAGCCTTGCAGTAGCCCATTCCACCGGGGCCAGGTTCAGTTGCCTTTGGCCACAGAGCTGGGGCAGCAATTAAAAGATGCTAGTATGGAAGAATGTCTCCTTCCATACAGGTATGACTTTCCCTAGATGCTGAGGTAATGCAACAGCTTCTAGTCTGACCCGGTGCACACACCCACTGTTTCTGACCATCCTGTTGAGCCACATTACTCTCAGAAGCATACCAAAGCCTTTGGCGGGTGTGGATGGGTGTCTGCTGAGCATGGCAGGGGGCCTGAACTGCTCTGCTCCTTACACTTCTTCTTGTGTCATTTTCCTTCAGCAGGTGTCAGGTAAAGTGGTCCTTGTTGCCTGACTTCGCATTGCCTGAAATCTGTCAGCACTGAAGGTGGAAATGACCCAGCAGCACCTGATTTTACACATTTGGCAAAGAAGTCTTGAGTTTTTTCTGTAGAGACATAGGTCTTCCAGAGAGCAATTCAGAGCACTATTAAATCACTCCTTGGAAAGGTCTGTCTCTCATTTGAGGTGAGGCAAGGCTGGGTCTAATTGTGGGCTCCAGGGGAACTTAAAAGCTACAACATCCAAATACTTATCCCAAGTGTATGTTGTCTCAGTCCCCAGAACCTCTGGCTATGCTTCTGCAGAAAGAACCCCAGGCCTAAAGCTTAGGTGGAAGTCATAGCAAACTCAACAGATCAATAAGCTCAAAGATGACAAGGACCCCACAGCCACTTTAAAGCCAAGCCAAGAAGATTATCTTCCTTGAGTTGCCTAAACTAATTCAAATCCCACAGAGTTTGGGACAGATCCTGCAAAAAAACTATGGCTGTTTGTATCTGTAAAGATCTGGTCCTGTGTAGTGTATCTTTTTCACATTTTTTTTTCCGTGTAATCTGAATAAAAACAGATTTATACGCTGCAGTTACCGCTTCTGTGGAAAATCTGTTAGTAAGAAGATCTGCACAACTGTCCTGAGAAAGAGGGATGCTACAGAAAGCTGTGCACGGATTCTGCTCTGTACCTGGGCATCTTCTCTCCTGAACCGCACTGGGTATTATAAGCATCAATTAAAGGAACAATGAAAAATCCTGTAGTTAATAGAGATTTACGCTGTTAACCTACAGTTGATTCTGTTTCATCTCAGCTATTACTTGAGAAATTTTACACATTAAATTGAAATAGTATCACTTTACTTACATGTTTGCCCATTGTATTATAACTGAATTATAGAGCACCTTTTGGTAATTATCTGAATGATGTTGGAGCCCTTTGCCTTTGTCATAGGTGAGTGGGTTAATGGGAGAGGAAGGTGCAGGGATCTACTTCCTAGAGCTGCTTTCCTTAACCAGCACCACACAGCATTTGTGACTGAGCACAAAGAGAAATTTTAAGGCAGGCGGTTGACTGTCCCGCTGTGGCAGTCCCTCCAGGCAGGGGGACTCTCAGGGTCCCTGAGTACACAGCAAATACCAGGCACTTGTGTACTCTGAATATTTATAAATTAGTTTTACGAATGACAGTGCAGATGGTGCTTTGCCGTATTTCTGGTTTTTGCCTTTGCCTGCCTGCTCCACAGATATGTCTGAAATTAGCTGCAGCACCCTGCAATAAAGGGATAATTTTGGGACCTTCAAACATGGGTCATGGTTCCATTCTCCTCTGTTTGTGAGGGTGAAAGCTTGATGATGCGTTTCATGTGCTGGGATGGAGGATCTCCGCACATGGGTGTTGGCTCTGATGCATGCTGGACCTCTATTTTTTTCCCAGCTTTTTCCCATTGTAACTCCTTTTGATATAGACACTTTTCTCATGACTGTAGACTAAATGCTACAGGGCTAGGCCCCAGTCTCAAAAGATTTTATTACAATAGTTGTACCTTGACTAAAATAGTTCACCTACTAATTCTCCAGCCTGGAGATCATATACATGTTCTTTAATGTGCACAGTAATAATACAAAAGCATCCCTCCCATTAGCCCAGCCACAGCCAAGGTATACCAAATCTATAAAGAAAGACTGCATGGACTGCTGGACTTTGCAAAAATAAATCTGTAGGGGAGATTTAATCACTAAATGCTCTGAAGCTGCAGCTGAACAAAAACAACAATCCAGTGGATACAGACCAGAAGAAGGAAAAATTAGCAGTCCTTTTAACTAATAGTAACATGAACAATAAATACTGTGTGGGATGGGAGAGCGTTCATTGTGTGATATAAAAATACATCTTATTCTTTCTGTTTATACTCAGTCCTTGGTGAGACCACTTGTCTGTGTTTTCCTCTCTTCTTCTAAAACTTTCACAAAACGGGCCATTTTTATCTCACTTTTACTAACTCATTTTGTTTCTGGAAGAAGAGACAGCTTCGTCAGTTGTAGTGTCTCTTCAATTCTCAATACCAAGCAGAGGGCCTGGAAAATATACATTATGCAATGAGTTAACCATTTATAATATTTAAAAACTGACTTCCCTTTCCAGTTCTATAAACAAATATGTAAGGCTGTTAAGCCAGAAAGAAATCAAATCCTACCACTGAAAACAGCAATGAAAAAATGCCAGTAGCAAACTTTAATTTTAACTCTCAGCTGCTACAACCATCAGTGGGTGAAGACTGAGTCTTTTGTATTGCAAAGAACCTGGTTAAGATTTTTTTTTCTTAACCTTTTCAGCATAAGAATATAACGAATGCTGTAGGAACCCTGCAATTTGGTCCTTCAACGTGACTTTTAGATACAGCTATGTGAAATGTTAGGCTTTTATCTTCCAGAATTTGGTAGGCATTTTTTTTGTGTGATTGTAGGCGTTTCAGAGGAATCCCCAAATCTCATGGGTAAGCACTGATAAAGCGACCACTCTCTGGCTGGCTTTGGCATTGGATTTATAAAACCAGAGCTGGGCTCAGATTCACCCCAAACCTGCAGTTTCTCTGGGTTTCCTCTGCACCGAGCCCTCTTTGCTAAATGCAGAACTCAAAGCAGATTGAAGGCTTCTTGCAGCCCTGGGGAGCCCTTGACCGGTAGACAGGGTAGCCCAGCCTCCTCCTTCTCCCTCCCAGCCAAAGTGTCAGGATTGGATGCAGGTGCACTGCACCGCCTTCCAAATGCTTGCACTAGCTCAAGAGTCGGTGAGAGAAAATTAAAATTCAGCGCAATACAGACCTGAAGTAAGGTCGCTCTTTACTTCCGGGGCTGATATGATGGCCACCATGCTGGGGGAAGAGACAGGTGACGTCAAGTTATGCTTGCTGAACGAAGAGCTCCTCCCTGCAGGGACAGCAGTTTGAAAGTTGGCCCAGTCTCAAGTTCTTCAGCAAATTTCAGTTCTATAATACCAGGAAACTTACGTATGATCAAAGCACTCTTCTAACACTGAGCCAAATTCTGATCTCAGTTTTACAGCACAAGTCCAGGGTAACTTTTTAAGCCAGTAGAGTTGCTGCTACTTAATATCAGTATCAACTTGGCCCAATACAATTTGGCTAAACTTGCAGAAATCATAGCAAAATATGTAAATGAGGTATGATTTTAGCCTCTTAGCTCTCTTTTTCAGCGGTTTGCAATTTCCCTTTTGGCTCCTGTTCACCATTTAATTACACCAGGCTCTAAAATGCATCCTCAATGGCAAGCCAAGATTTTGAGTAATTGCAACGAATGGAGGATTTCTTGTTCCGACACACACATTAGCTAATTTTCCTTGGGTTCTGATACTAACTATCAAATTCCACCACCCCTGTGTCTCTGGGCTGGTTTTTTTTTTTTTTTTCTTGTTTTCCAATTGCAAAGCAGACATCTGGCAGCTCTCTGGTGGCAACAGCTGATACACTCACTCTCTTCATTGCGCTTTACCCATTTCTCTGTGGGAGGTAGGAAAAGAGGCAAAAGGAGCCATGGTTTCAGATTCAAGCCCTTATTTTTATCCCATGTAATTCCATAGGGGGATGCTTTCTTCCTCCTGCCACCACCCTCAGGCTTGTGCTTTCTATTATCACTGAAAGACCCGGCTAGCAAGAAAGGCTTCCCCTGCCTTTAACATCAGGGAAATTCTTTCCAGTTTCTCCTTTTGCAGACAGCATTTATTTCTTCTCCTCCTAAGCCTCAGACGAGCACCCCTGCTCCCGCATCCCCAGAGGCAAGGGGCACCTGAGTTGGGGCAGGAGGTGCCGGGTTCGGCACTGTCACCTGGCCTGCCTGATGCTCGCTGCCGTGGGGATCACAGCAGCCGAAGGAGCAATGTGGAGAGCACCTGCCACGCTGTTTTTCTGTGGGAAGAGTCCCCAGGGGGAATACTGACATGCGGGAAGGGGAGGGGAGAGAGGAAGCAGCGCACGACTTCATCTGCCATAATTTGCCATGTTTGTCCCTAGAGTTCTTGAAGGAGAATGTAACAGAGCCTTCTGTGACCTCAAGCTTTCACCTTAATATTTAATCATGATTTAGATTAGCGTGATGTTGATTAAGACTGAGTAAATATATACTACACATAAATGATTTCACTCTAAATCAACAGCTACTTTTTTTCCTAGTAATGATTATCATTAGCCTGGAACGTTTCTCCTGTCTATAATTTTTTAATAGATTGAAATTATTTTTATTGTAAAATAATGCCTACATGCCCCCATGTAATTTTGAATATTAATTCATTCCTACTCCCAGATCCGTGACAATCCTGCCTGAAGTCGTTGAGGCTCATATGAGAATGATCAGGTTTTATTCTTATGCAAACTATAGAGTCTTCTATTCTTTTGATACCAATGCATTTCAGCTTCCTCACCACTGCTGACACAAATTAATTGTCAAGATACTTCACGTGATCTGTGGAAGGGCCTAACTTCATATGACATTTTCTTTGTCTCCATCACAGAATACATGCCTGATAGTCTTTAAATTATTTTGATAGTTCGTTCCAACTGTGCAGGCTTGTACACATAGTCAGTAGATATCTCTACCATGTTTTCATCCTACCATATTTACCCTACTGTCTTTACTCCAACTCAGTTACATTGCAAGAAATTGTTCCTTGATATTTAAGAAAAATTAGAAGTACTGAATGCTGCTATTAAGCATACTTACTTCTCTGCAAGAATAACAACTATGCTGTGCCAGCCCCAGATAACATCTTCAAGTTATTTTCTGAATAATACTGATCATTCAGTCTCAAAACTGCGTTTTTCAATTTCTAAACAAGCCATCATAATGTTTGGAGCTGTCGTATGAATATGTATCATAAAGCTTCAGTACCTGAGAATGTCTAAATATATAAATATTAAAAAGAACACAGAAGAAAAATTCAAGTCTTTTAAAAACAGGCTCAACTGATTGAAAAGTCTGGGTAGAAATTTCTGCACTGTATACTGAGAATGCACAGTAGCAGTATGTTGAAGACGTGCCATTTTTACCCTGTGTCAATTTGAGACTGTCAGCAGCTCTTAATGTACCTTATTAAAGGATCCTCCTAGAATATGTAGAACAGGCTTGGTGAGTAGACACATATAAAAAAACCCAAACAATCCTGCAACCCACAGTTTTGGCTTCACTACAAGTGGTAGTAATAATCTGCATTGTTTCCTTTAAGCTTGATCACAGAGCAGGACAGTAAAGGCCTGAGAAAGATTGACGTAGAAAACTGAACATGAGGCAGGGGGAGACAGTGTGAAAACAATAATTTTGTGGAAGTATCTTTTACCTTAAGCACATTTCTGGTTCAGTTTAAGAAAGGATAATGTAGCACTTTGGCCAGCTAGAGGGACATTTGAGTTCTGCATCAGCAGAATCGTTCTGATACCAGCTTAAGGGCGGGTTACTACCTGCACAGTGGCTTATTTATCTAAATCGCTGGTTCGTTAGGGCATTCTGAGTTTCAGAGACAATGAATGTTTCCACTGCTGGAAGCAATTCCCTGCTTGGAAGGAATTCCTTGCTTGGAATCGCTGTATGGAGGCCCTTCCTCAACGTGCTGCATGTGAGCAGAGTACGCCTTCTGGCTGCAAAGAGTAAGCAAGGTTACACTCAGCCTGCCTGTCTGATGTGTCACTCCCAGCACACAGATGGAGTTCAGCCAAAGCTATCATCACAGACGGCTGGTGTACGTGTACTCATGATCTGTGAGATAGACTATTATACTGCTTTACTTAATGGCTTTCTATGTTATGCTGCCTAAACTCTAACGCATGCAAAGTGCTGCTGTCAGGGTCTTAACTCAGAGTGAGCAGTCTCAGCATGTTGCACTAACCTTGAGGGAATGGCATTGGCTGATTTTTAGAGATGCAATTGCTTTTAAAATTGCTTTGACAACTTACATTACTGGGGAACAAATTGGGGAAACAGTATTTGTCTCTCCCTCTAAGCCTAGGCACCATATGAGAGGTTTACACTGTCACCAAAAGAATAGATTGGAGTCATAGTATCCTGATGCTGCAGCTGCTGTGCATCCCAGACCCAGAGATTAAAGTTAATTACAGTCATGAGGAAATGGTCAGTAAACTCATTTTAAAGGCAACTTCCATTCTAGTTATTTTCCTCCAGTATCTCTCTTTAAATGGAGCAGGTCTGTCCCATGGAACTTCTGTCCCCTCCAGCTTTTTAAAAAGTGAACTTCTTTATGTTATAGATTCAGGCTGATTTGTTTCTTGCTTGTCCAGAAGTTAACCGTGCTTTTAGTTTTGGCTAAGTAAGGAAAAAGAGACACTCAGCAAGAGAGCTTTAAGCACTTATATTTTACCTCACATTTGGGACAGATTAAGCACATGCACATGATCGGTTACTGTGGCTCTGCTGATGTGCAGTAACTTGTTGAGCTACAGTAACTTTAGCGTCCATTCGAGCCCTGAGGGTTTGTCTGCCACAGAAGTTGCAGTGTTTAACCACACCACGACAGTGCAACATTGCCCTCAACGACAGATGCAGTCAGGTTGATAGAAGTAAACCACGGATCTTCATCTTGTAAGAGAATAGCAGTAAGCTAAAGGTGCATAAAATACCTTTATCCCTTACTATAATATTATCTGTGGGAGAATATGCCAGTAGATTGCCACTCTATGCAAATATACCAGTGCAAATACTGTGCAGAAACCAGGCTTGAAATAATACAGTACCTTCACTGGTGTTCAAATTACAACTGAACACGTATTTCAAATCCTTCCAGTTTTGCAGCCTGTGCCATTCAGCAAGGGAAAAAATATTTCACCCAGATTACACACAGGAAAAGTGTGTAGGGTGGGAGGAAAACATACAAATTGCAAAATGTTGCAATAGCTTGTATGAGAGAGATTAAACCTTTCTGTTAAAGCAAGAAATGGTGTATTAAAAATTCAGGAACTGAAGAGCAGGAAGGAATCTGAACCAAGGGTCACGGTGAATTCCTAAGCTTTCTACATCACGTGTTCATTTGGTAATTCATGACAATTAGGTGACTTTAGGAAGGTGGAAAGTAAGACAGTAACATGATAGTCAGCAAACAAGTTTTGCTGGAGTTCTTGTAGGAGCTTGATTTGAGACATGGGACCCATTTATAATGTATTCACTGTTTTACAGAGGAGCAAGAAAACATGAGCCTTGCAGATGTATCGGATAGGCAGAATTAAATCTAATATGGAATATGCATTATATGCTGTATATATGCATAGAATGAGGTCTGTCAGGAAATTCTTTGTGGTGGAGGGACAGCGTAGCTCCTGGAATGGATTATGGATTATAGACCATTTCTTTTTACATGATTTAGAAGTATTGCCAATATCTGCCATAACATCATCTGCTGTGTGAAACAAGTAGGTAAAATGTGTAAGGCACATTCTTTTTGAGTTCTGATGAAAATGTGAGGTCTGAACTTCAGCGCAGAAGTGGTTCCTGCAGAGGTTGGGTCACCACTGTCAAATGCAAGATGACAGCCACTGTTACAGGACAAATGGCCATCCTTCATTTATAACGCATGGCTTTATGGTGTTGCATTTCCTTTTAACCTCCATGGTGTATTTATATGTCAGAGTTTATTGGGTTTACATGACAAGGTGGCAGGAGGGCTGCCAAAGTGGCTTCTGTCAGAAGACACCAGAAGCTGTCCCTATGTTAGACAGAGCTTGTTCCAGATGGCTCCAAGACAGACCCGCTGCTGGCCAAAGCTGAGCCTGTCGGCAACATTGGTAGCACCTCTGTGATAACACATTTAACAAAGGCTAAAATAATGCTGTGCAACAGCATCTGGGAGAGAGAAGTGAAAAAATGTGAAAGGAACAGACCTGCAGCCACCAGGGTCAGTGAAGAAGGAGGGGGAGGAGGTGCTCCAGGCGCTGGATCAGAGCTTCCCTTGCAGCCCGTGATGAAGACCATGGTGAGGCAGGCTGTGGCCCTGCAGCCCATGGAGGTCCATGGTGGAGCAGATATCCACCTGCAGCCTGTGGAAGACCCCATGCTGGAGGAGGTGGCTGTGCCCTGAAGGAAGCTACATCCTGTGGAGAGGAGCCCATGCTGGAGCAGATTTGCTGGAGCAGGAGCTGTGACCCTGTGGGAGACACACACTGGAGCAGTCTGTTCCTGAAGGACTGCATCCCGTGGAAAGGAACCACGCTGGAGAAGTTCTTGAAGAACTGCAGCCTGTAGGAAGGACCCACTCTGGAGCAGTTTGTGAAGGACCACATCTCATGGCAAGAACCCCGTGGTGAAGAGTAGAAGGAGGAAGGAGCAGCAGAGAGAAATATTTATGAACTGATCACAACTGTCCCTCTGCACCGCTCAGGGGGAGGAGGTAGCAGAAGCAGGAGTGAAGCTGAACCTGGGAAGAAAGAAGGGGTGGAGGAGGGTTTTTTAGTTTTGTTTGTCTTTGCCACTATCCTACTCTGTTACCATTAATTGGCAATAAATTAAACTAATTTCCCCAAGTTGAGACTGTTTAGCCTATGACAGTAATTGCCAAGTGACCTCCCTGTCCTTATCTTGACCCATGAGCCTTTCGTAGTATTTTCTTCCCCTGTCTTGCTGATGGAGAGAGAGAGAGTGACAGAGCAGCTTGGTGGGCACCTGTTGGCCAGCCAAGGCCAACCCACCACAGACAGAGTAGTGTTAAAGGACAGATTCTCAAATTACTTTATCTTCTCTTGTATTAGGTGAGTCAAAAACAACTAAACAACCATCTCAAACAGTAAAATGACACTCAGTGTAACAGAAGTAGTAAACTCTGGCTCTACACAATCAGCTCCGTAAAGAACCTTCCTCTGCCAAAGACTTGTCGACCTTTTAGAACCATTTTTTTCCAAAGCACAAGAACCAAAGTGCTGATTTAGTTTTGTCATTAAACATCATAATCACAAAATGCCTTCTAATTCTTCTGTATCAATGCATCCAGCACAACTAGAAGGCGGCAGATTACACCCCAAAAAACAGCTAACATAAGCATGGCAGTGTCAGGACACACTGTGGGAGACAGCTCTTGGAGCAGTGGATGCACAAGTGCTTTGTGCTGATCATGCAGCTGCACACATGGATTGAATGAACAGAGTGGAGACTGTCCAGAAAGAGGAATAACATCCAGAAATAGTTATTTGCTGGGCATTTCACAAGGACGAAAGCAGTTACAACAGAAAACAGCATCTGATTGTTACACCAATGTGCAGCAGGCAGTCCCAGTTCTGGTCTTTTATTACTTAAAGAGAGAAATATTGGGAAGGTTTACTGGGCTTTACCCCTTACAGTGATACTCCTCATATCCCTGAAATTAAGGAACTAATATTTTCAATGACATATCTGCAGAGTTTGAGGCTTCTCTGATTCCACCTTACCTTTGGTGTATCAACGGCTGTCCACTAACTAGATACAGCCTCTAAACTCCTACTTAGCACCAGAGAGGTAGCCTGGCACTTCCTTTTGTGTGTAGCCTGAGACATTGTCTAGAGTTATAGCTACTCAGAATACAGACTTCCCCTCAGCAAGTGAGAATGATTTCTCAGTCATCCTTTCTAGTTAGCTCTCCCTGCCTTTAATATGCCCTCAGTATTTCTTCTGTAAGAAGAGCTGTAGAGAAGGAGGTGTAGGTGATGGCTATACTGGACGTCATTCCTGCACCATCTAAGTGGCAAAGAAGAGAAGGTGCTCTGAGGTTTCTGCAAAATGAGTCCTGCTTCCCTGCAAGCTATTCCAGCACCCAGTGGGAATGAGGTCCTAGATGGTGCACAGCCCATGTTACCCTCACTTAACACATTGAACCAAGTATAATTCGTATTGGGAAGACTGACCACATACAAACTCGTACCCTGTCTCAAACACACAGTAAAATGCAACAGCACAATGAGTTTCAGCTTTCATGAGGAAGAACACATTTTACGGCACCTTTTAAATAACTATACTTATAATCACCTATCGCTACTGCTATCAGCAGTGCATAGTAGACACAGTAACTCAGCCTCGTATCTGAACCATGTGTTAGGTCTAATATATCTGTTGGTATGTACATATATACGTATGAGCTTTATTTTGCTTCCACTTTTACTGCTTTTACTTCTATGTATGTGAATTGAATTCAACTCTTGCTAACATAAGCCAACGAAGAGCCAGCTCCATAGATATGAATAATCAGTAGCTTTTAAAAATGCATTTTGACCAAACACTTTTTGTGTAAATGATCCCTTTGGTAGATTTGAGACACTGTTGCTACGTTAAGGCACACAAGATGACCGCTGGCTAGTAGTCTCTTTCTAGTTCATTTTCATTACAACTGCTATGTCATGTAATTTGAATTAAAAAATCATAATTCACACATTTGTGATGCATGTCCAACAATGATAACACCTTGTCCACATAGCAGAGCAGGGTACTTCTGCTGTACAATTGCATTTCATTTGAGAGCTTTCAGAAAACACAAATGTATACAATATGTAGAGTGATGAATCACCAAATAAGGCCACATACAACTAGATGTAATAAATGACATGAAACATGCAGGCCTCTGGAGTGGGATCCAGAATTCTGAATTAGGTGCTTTCTGCTCTGTATGTACTGACAAGGGAGTCAGATTCTCCTCGGGAGGACAATACGAGCATCTTGCAAATTGAGCAAGTGATTAGGAAATCAGTGTGCCTGGAACTCCACCCGATCCAGATGCAGAAACCAGAGTCAGGGCTGCAGGCACACCCCTCTGCATGCTCCAGCTCAGAGGCTGGCTTTAATGAGTGAGTGAAAGTGTACTTGTGTTTCCTGAGAGCCAAAGCAAAGCAACAAGGATGAACAAACTCTGCCCCTCCCTGTAACTTGCTGTTTTCTACTCCTAATAGTAATACGGAAACTTTCTCACCATGCTGCCACAGTTTCGTTTCAGTGCCGAGTCCCCAGCTATCGAAGAGATAACATGGAGCTGTGCAGAGACAGGAATCCTGTGCTTTCACCACGCATAGCACTCTGCTGTTGCAGCCTTCCCTCTTGTGACTAAAAAACTGGAGGACAATGAGGACGGTCAGAATTTTTTTTCCAGCTTTACATACACAGGAGTGGGAAACTACACACAAGCTTTCTGAGGCTGCGACGAGGACTGAACTGAAGACTCCCACAAGCTGGCTGACTGCTTTTGTTATCTGATGAGCAGTGGCTGCTCATTCCTCTCCTGAGACAAACATATTGATCACATCAGCATTTGGATGAGAATCTCGCCCTGCCAATGAGCAGTCACATGTATTTGGAGGATAGCAACTGGTTGGAGTCCTGTGTCATATTAGGCAGAAACAAGGAGCTCAGCTGCACTGAGAGCTGCATAGAATCTCTGAAGCAGAACTCTGGACACACCAGGGACTGAAATCAACAAACGATGTGCCCAGGGCTATGCAGCAATTGGAAGAGGGTGTATATGGACCTCAGTTTTACACTTTCATGCCACAGTTCCATCTGAGTTCTAGTTTAGCTATCAAAGCCCTTTGTCTGGTATAGATCATGCTTTATTCCTGACACAAATCACTGGATCTTCAAATTAGGATGAACTAAGGTTGAATCACTGATTTCCAGATGTTTGACGTGTTTCCAGATGTTTGATCTTTTAAAAGTACGACTAAAAAAGCTAAGATGAGAATATGACATGTTTATACTAGATATACATTTTCTGTGCATGCTCAGACCTACCAGAAAGTCTAGGACTAAAGTAACTTTTGATATCTTGGTGAAGTTGTAGCCATCGTCTTTCCAGAATGGTGAGATAATCGTGGATGGATATTCACTGAAGAAAGTGTCTATGTAAAAATAGGAACATATAGGGAAATATTCCTTGTTTCTTTTGAAAAAAAGAGACGGAAGCAGAGAAGCGTTCTGCCCTAACATAATTCCTCAAATTTCCTCCTTAGTTTTATGCAAATTATTTATTATTTTCGGGACCTCAGTATTATAAATTTTGCAATGCTGGAGAAAAATCTTATATGCAGAGGAAAACAGAAGCTACACAAATAATTATTAGTAAAAATTACTTTCCCATGCATACATGGTTAAAAAAAAAAAACACACAATCACTGGAGCTCTATTTATTAATACTTCCTGGCCAGGCATACGTCAAATAAAACTTGGAAAGAAACTGGCAGAAAACCAAAGCTGCCTGCAAGTGCAAGTATGAGACAATGAAATTAACACAACCTTGAGTTCATGAGCATGGCTAAAAAAACCCAAAATTCTTTCTTTCAACATGGTTACTCTTTCTTTGTCATGTACATTTTTCCTCACCTGAAGAAAAGCGTCTGACAAATTCTTGTTAGCGTGATCTTCTGGGATGACGTAATATTTTCAAAGATAAACACTTAGATTCCACAGAAGATCCACAGCTCCAAACTAGAAATGCAATATTCAAGCAACTTTTGTCTCTCAGAGAAATACTTATCTGAAGAACCTCAGATGTTATCAGTGGTTTATGACCAGTTTGAATTTCAGTCTTTATGTGTGTTAATTCCTATTCATTTTCAGAACCTTATCACAGCCAGAGGTGTAGGAGCCTGAGCCTTTCTGTTAATTTTGTGCCATCCATCCCTGGAGGGGTTTTAGGAGGATTATTAGGGCTTTTTACCTCATATGATTAGAAGAATTGCCTGACTGGGTCAGATATTCTAGCTTAATACATATTCTCAAAGAAGGGTCAAAAGTGATTTCTCAGAGAACTGCCTTCAGAGCAAAGCAATGATATAGTTAGAGTTCCCCTAAATTCTCTCTAGCTTCCCAAAATTTGCATCTTGTAGGGTTTCTGAGTCAGAGGTGATTTTTCACACTTTTAGAGGGCTTCAGGTATTCAGCTTTCAGTAGCTAGCTCAATTTTCATTTGATCCTGTGTGAAATGTTAGGTTTGACAACATCCTGTGGTGAAGAATTTCCACCATGTAATTACCTATTGTGTGTGTAAGATCCGCCTCCTCTGATTGTCCTGACTGGTCTTTCTCTGGACATTATCTAAATCTATGACATTTTTGAGAGAAAAAAACTATAGGACCCACTACAGATTTGCACAGTGGTAAAATTCTATTCTCTGTATTCTTTTTTACTCCTTTCCTAATAATTCCCAACAGTCAGTGTGCTTTTTTTGACCACTAAGCTGACATTGCCATGAAACTGCCTGTTCTAAACTCAAGGTCTTTTTCCTGACTCATTACAGTCAGCTTACAGACCATATATTTTATATTTTCCCCATGAACTCATGGGGAAAGGGAGAGCAAGGTGAGGTCCTGTGTGTATCAATCTGTATTTATGTCATTAAATTTCATCTGCCATTTTAATCCCCAAGTATAGAGTCCCATAAAGCTTTTCCGCAGGTCTGCACAGGTAGCTCCATAATTACTACCCTCATCAACCTGGTTTTGTCAGCAAACTTGGTCACCTTTTTATTCACCCTCATCAAATCAAAAAGGTTTCCTAGGTCTGTAGCAGTCAGTTGTCATTCACATCTGTACATCCATGCAGTAAGGGAGAGAAACTACAGAGATGTCGGAGCTGTGGAGGAGAACACCGAAACAGCCACAGGTTTAACTGTTTGCTTATGCATTCATTTGAATCTAGATTGCAGGAGGCTGATGAGGAAAAAAATGAGACAAAATCAATCCTTTAGAAAAAGCCATCTCTAAAGCATAGTCCTGTTCATAAAGCAAAATTCCTGTAAGGTACATCTGTTGGCTATATTTTAATTGAGTGTAGACTTTAATCCAGTTTAACTAAGTCACACTTAAATTAATTTATAACCCCTTTATCAGACTTAAGGGAAAAAATATACCACAAAGTGGCCTGTTTGTTATTGCTTTCATAGCAGAGCTACTACAATAGATTACAGGTGTTTCTACCATGCGTACTCGCCCAGGGTGCATGAGAAATGTGACACCACAACACACTCCGTTATTACCAGAAATAGCAAACGGACCCACAACAGTCTTCCAGCATGCTTTATTGTGACAGGAGGCAGAAATGTTCTCCCAGTTCCTCCTTACTTTTTTATTTATTTACATGCTAATTTATTAACAGACAGGCGCTTTGTTAAAAAAATGCTGTTTTATCTATCATCACACTCCTGCCCGCCTTCTCGGAAACTTGAACTAGCTTGTGAGCTGTGTGTCTTGGGTTAATAAATTCTGACACTGCTGGATGTATGGAAACCAGGAGGATCTGTAGCAGGCACAACTGCTGTCTCCTGTTAACACATGGCTCCTTGAGCTTCCCAAAATCAGCGTATGTGGACAGAATTAGATAAATGAGATAGAAGATGCGTAAGATAAGAAATTCCCAAGCTCAACAGAAGTAGACGTGACACAGAAATAGCACTATAAAAATGCCTTTGGAAGCAGTGCATAACATACACCTGAAGACAACAGAACATGAGGATAGATGTGGAGGGCCACAAGTAGGAGTGGTTGTGGTGCAGATCAATCAGTTTGCACCATGGCCATTTGTTGCACCACCCCAAAGTTGTGGGCCCTCAAAGGAAAAATAGAGTAAAAGACTCAAGGGCTACCTAAACTGGTAACTGGCCCGGGATAAAGTTGGTTACTGCACATTGATGCAACATTTTCCTGGCAGCTTGTAGGCCATACACATTCTGCACTGGCTCTGCATGCCTGCCACACCAGCTGGTTCTGTTTTCATGTTTTCAGGTGACACCTGATGTGTGACCTGCCAAGGGCTCCTGAAAGATTAATCTGGACTTCAGCAAGGGGAATAACCTCATATTAATAATTCTCCCCGTTTTTTCCATCCCCTGCTGTAGTTTTTGCCCTGAAATAACAACATAATTGAAATGCAAATAGATCAAACAGAAATTAATAAAAATTTCTATTCCTTCAGTTCTTTGAATTTCCAAATTAATGCAAGAACACTGTGTGACTCAGAAAACAGTCAGTGACTTTTGATCAGTGTGTGCAATGATAATGTATGTCCAGTGAACATTAAGAAGTCATTTCCTGAGGCCACCTTGCTTTGCTGCCGGCTGGCTGTTTTTAAGTCAACAGCACAGTTGTGTGCTCTGTGCTACCAAATGCAGTTTATAATCTAAGTTATGGTAGTAGACAAAATAGCTTCACTAGAATATGTTCGTCAGCAGATCATCAAAAACTATTCTTAAACTGCCATAGCCTTTGTTAACCCATTGTGAATTTCTGACAGAAAGTTGTAGGTTGTCAGGAGATGCTCAGTGAGGTAAAATTTGAGGGAGCTGCTTTAAACACAGTGTTCTTGGGGGCGATGAGGAATGGCGGGTGACTATAAGCAATGCCCAAGAGGAATGCTGCTCTCTCCATCCCCTCTTATACTACACCCATTGTTGACAAACGCTGTCTTCCTTTTGTTGGTGTTCATTGTGGAGAGAAATGCACTAGTTATTTACTGGTGAAAATGAGATGGCAGTAACAAGCAATGGAAGACAGTGTTGTTTTTCATTTCGCATTGAAGCCCCTCTGCAGAGGCATGCATTTCTCACATTAGTCTTCTCAAAGCCTTTATTGTCCTGGCTTCCTGTTACAAATCAAGCTGGTGATGGCAGACCCATGAAATCCTATTAGCATACTGAGAGCAGTGTATTACAGTACCAGGCAATAGAATAAATGCAGAACAATAAGTATAATAGGGAATGCTTTACCCCAAAATGAAACAGCAGCTCTGTACTGCGTGCCAGTTCTATGAAGGTGCCTTCTCCACTGCTTGAAAACAAACAAACAGCATTTTCAGGGTTCAGTTTCACTGTCAAGTAAAATCTGCCTAGTTTGAGCCAAGGAAAACAGAAGCGCAAGAGGAGCCGCATGCCCAGGTGCAACTGTCTTTCTCCCTGTTCATAGACTCTAATTTTAATCTCTTTGAAAGACTGACTTTCAGGTATAAAAAGCTGCCTATTTTTTGATCTACAGATATAACTGGACCCTGCAAACAGCTGAACTTATTTTAGAGTTTTATTCTTTGCTTTGCTTTGAGGATAGCCTTCAGAAGAGAGGCTGCCTTTAAAAGCAGCAGGGTTGAATTTTAGTGTTATTTATTTCTTGTGAAGCTTGGACTAGAAGAGAAGTTGCCAGTTTGTAGCCAGGCAAGCAACAGCCTGCTGTGGGTGAGTAGGAAGACAGCTGGGTCATCAACATATGCTAATACATCAGTAATACTGACAGTTCTCAGGGCCAGGCCTGTATATGTTCTCTCCTTAGGTGGTCTTAACGGTCTTGAAGCAAAGGTACATACAGTAGGCAACTGCGTGCCACCTTTGGAAAAAAGTGGAAACCCAACTAAAACAAGGAACAATCCTGCAGAGAAATTAACATTTACCTCTGCCTTGGACAAGTATTGTAAAAGCCCCTTCAAAAATAAGGATTCGCACTGCCTGTCAAATACTGGTGTGTTCAAAGGTGGGAAAGCAGCTGTGTTTTTCCAGAATAAAAAGGGTGATCAATTTGAAAGGCTTTCAAGAAAAACTGTCAATCATTTCAAAAGAGCAAATCAGACTAGGTATTGGCATGTTGTTTCTGATGACAAATCACTTTCTAATTTTAAATATAGTTTGTAATTCTAAAAGAGGAATGCAGATGCAGAGATTCTGTGTTAGTAACTTGAGATGATATAATGGCATGGAATATAATTTTCTTTCTGAAATAGTTTAATATCCAAGCGGGGCTGTGGTTTGGCAAGCAAGTCCAACGGGTTTCTTAGATCAACAGATCTCCACTGAGATTTGGGCTCTTTCTTTGCAGATGAGTTTGCAAAAGTGGAGTAAAATATGACATGAGAACTTCTAGCTGAAGATTTGTATTAGGACTAGCATTTGCAAGTTTGGTTGGAATATAGCTGAAATGCATTGTCATGTGACTTAGTTAATGTTGTTTGGTGTATTCTTTTGTCATTCCCTTCGTAAAATTCAAATACTAAATGCAAAAAAAAAAACAAAAATAAAAAAAACCAAACCAAAGCTGGCTGAAAATATAAGAAAACAGGAAATGTTGTGTGATATGTGTGTATTTCATCTTTCCAGATAGGTTAGGTCTGCTTTGACAGGAGAAAAACAACAAAGGTCTTCATGAATTAGGCCAAAGATGGGGATGGGAGAGGAGCATGAAACCTGAACATCTTCAGAAGCTTAGAAGAAATATTCCACTCCGGAGTTCAGACTGAGGCTGGATAAAGATTTGAAGGTAAGAGCTGCAAGCAAGAACTGACACATAAAAGTACCCAGTTTGTGCTAATTTTATTTAAGCTTTCAGTCAGTTCTGTCTTATCCCAGAAGAATGATGGTTGCATAATAAGCATTTCAAACAGTGGATATGGACCTTGTTACGAGAGAATGAAGGGACTTGCTAGGATTTCCCATCTTAGCGTAGCAAAGAAGATGCCTACATGGGGTTTGCATAGAAACACAGAACCTAGAAAGGACCATTTTGGTCATCAAGTATAGACAAGCATGCAAGAGATTTTTAAATCACATAGATCCACAAGATCACTACTTCACCTGTCTCTGCATATCACATGTCAGAGAAAAATTTCCATCAATCACCTTAAAATAAATGGACGCCCTTCAGTACAGCAAATGAAAAATGAGGCTGAACTACAGGAAGTGAGCATGAGAGCTCAGCAATGTTGCCACTATAGGCTGCTCCAGAATCTTAAAATCCCACTTGCTCAGCAGCACATGTGTTTAGGAAGGTTCAAGAACAGCTGTCTTAGCAAACACAGTTCTTTCCCTAAGTCCAGAATAAACGTTGAAGAACTCTTAAATACAGAAAACCACAAGGCAGGAAACTTCAGCATCTATCCTGATGATAACTCCTTCATTAAGGGATGGGGAACGTTGACAATGTTTTTCAAAGAAAAGCCACAAGGAGTCCATCAAATATGGAGGTCCTCGTACATCTACCCATAGTGTGAGAGGGGATGTGCTAAAAATATCATAGCTAAAGGGCAATTGATTGCACAGCTTTTCAAATTGCTACTAGAAATTGTGTAACACTTTTTCTCCCTATAATGCCATGTGTGTGCATTATATCTTACAAAAAACCTTTGAAACAGAGACTACTTCATGTTCACCTACCTGCTTCAAACTAATGCCCTTGGAAGATTCTGCTTAAACAAACTTGATGTTGTCTCTGAATCATTCCAGGAAGTGCATATGAAATGCGAGGTATTAGGTGAAATTATTCATCTTTTAACTATTTGGAAGTTCCCCTTTGCCACAGTGTGCTCATGCTTTCTAAATTGTTAGTGTGGTCATTGTGAGATAAGTCCTCCAAACATCACTGATGGGCATGAAAAGAGATATGCATTTTTCACACTAATCTCATATTCTTCAGTAATAATGAGCGGCATAGAGAGCAGGATCTGAAATTTCAGTTTCAGTTTAAACTGGCCTCTGAAGTTGAGTGTTCCTCAATGTTTAAGTTCTTCCCTTTTAAGTGTGGTAGAAAAATAAAATTACTAGTATGATAAACAGCATGTAGCGTGAGAAAACCATTAAGAAATACTTTAATAATGCACATCGATTTCTAAATTCCCATAAGAAAACCTTATTACAACAGTAATCTACTCCGTAATACTTTCCGCTAGTGCTAAAAGAAAACTGGATGAAAATCATCTCAGAGGTGTGTCTAAACATAGCTTGCTTTGAACATGAGCATATTAAGTTTTGTGACAGACTGAGCTTCATTTACAACTAGTCCATAGAAGCTCTGCAAAAATTAAGGCATTACTGTTCTGAAAACGATGTGATATTCCAAAGCGTCACTTTTCAGATGTTCCCTGTAGTCTTCGTCCTCCTTCAGATCTAATAACAACACGAAATGATCTATTCCTCTTTGAAAAAAGAATAAAGTAGTCTGCAAGAGACGCTGTTGGCTGCAGGTACTGAGGAAATTCTGTGCATCTGCCTGAGTCCCTTGTACTATCTCGGCTGGATTAGGGCTCTGCTGTGTAAAGCCCTATTGTACAAAATGCTTCCTGTCTCACAGACTATAAGCCAGGATCCAGAAAAGCCTTTAGGCATCTAAGATAGGCTTTAGCTGCATAAATACAAATTGCAGTCCTCAGAAACGTCATTCAGCTGTTGCCTAAATCCGGAAAGTGCTGAAGTTTTCAGCATTCCACTGACTTAAAACTTGGTTTATGGTCATTCCCAGAATGACTGGAAAGTCCTGGTAATAGCACATAGCACTCTGTCTCATGTGCAAGCCCCACCGTGTCCCACAGTCCAGATCTGTTGTCTGCTGAGTGGCTCAATACAATCTGCATTGTAAGAGCGCACACCTTCCAGACAGGGTCCTGCTGAAGGCATGGCTATCGCGTTGCCCCAAAATGTGTCAGATGATGAACTGGGTACACCACTGCTCCTGCTCCTTATGGAAGATCTATTTTGGTTCTCTTCCCTACCTGAGAAGATCCCAAACTATCTGTCCTCCTTTCCTTTCACTCAACACGGTAAGAGAGGGACTCCTCTAATGTCAATTTCTCCTGTTGTTGATCCACTTGATACTGAATATCTCAAAGTAAAGTGAAGACAGATAGTGTCCATCTGTCATACTAAGGTCCTAGTCCCTGCTGTACTGACATCAGATATTTTATCAAATAGGAAGAGAAGGAAGAGAGGAAGGAAGAGAGGAAGGGAGGGAGGGAGGGAGAGGGAAAGAAAGAGAGAAAGAGAGAAGAGAGAAAGAAAGTGAGAAAGTGAGAAAGCAAGAAAGCAAGCAAGCAAGAAAGAAAGAAAGAAAGAAAGAAAAAAGAAAGAAAACATGTTTCCATGTTTTGCAATGCTACTCATCACTTGTTAGTGAAAATGTCAATTAGAGCTCAGTCACACCCTCAGAGCATTACTGTGGCATCAGACTGGCTACCAGACCTACTACTGGCTTGTAGCACAGGTATTTTGTATCCTTGTGCTGTCTTCCCTGATGATTTTCACTTTCTAACGGAGTTAAATGTATGTTCAGTTAAAAACTGGTCCTAGTCTGACAGCTGATGATTCCTGTCTTTCATTAGAAGTCCATCCATTGTGAGGGGGTGGGAGTGTTCTTGGTTTTGGTGGACTCAGTTCACTCTCTCTGTTTCTACAAAAGTGTGGTGTTGTTGCAAAATTCCTTGCTTTGGTTACTTTTTTTCTTTTCCCTTCTTTAAGTGCCCTTTTTTTTCTAATTTCAGCCAAAGCAAATAGAAAAATATTGCAAAAGACAAAAATCTTTATTGGAGTTACAATTCCAGAAATTTACAGGCCTGTTTCTCATCCAAAGACATTTAGGCAAGTTTGATTAAGCTTTAAAATGAAATACAAAGCTCCAATAAAGCTCTGTGCCAAGCCATTACCCCTCTCAATATTGTCAGTATTGCACTAACAAGTCAGAGAAGTTCACGCTGACTTTACACCAGCTAATTGCCCCTGTGGTTCTGCTGGTCTGCCTTCACCAAGTCTTTCACACCTCGCAGCTTTCCCAACTCCAGAAAACAGTCATTAAACCCCTCTCTAGGGTCTGTATAGACCCCCGAAAAGTTGTATGCTTGCATAGAGGTCTCCTAGCCATTTATTGCTCCCATTCTGTCATTCCTCGCAAGTGTAACTCTGGAATTACCCCTTTATTCCCAGGAACATATCGAAGTAATATAACTCTAGACTGTACAATACTTTTTGAGGAATCGCTGTAGTCCAAGAAAACTCTAGAAAAAAATGCTGTCATTCCTCTTCATTGCCTTGTCCTGTCTTGTTATAACAATCTTGTCCTGTAGAGACATTTCCAACAGATGTGGTGGGGAAGGCAGTAGGAGGTGATTAAGATCCCCCTTCATTGAGGTTAAAAAAAACACCACCAAAAACCACATCCACATGAAAGGTCACTTTGTTAAAGGTTTCTCAGGGGCACAGTCCAGACACTCACTGTAAATGAATTGTGGTTTCTAAGATACCTCAGTGTTTAGGATGGCAATTCCAAGTAATCAGAAGAAATCTACAGCATGTAAGTAAAGCTAATAATTTTATCAGCTGCTTTGTTGAAAAATGAGGCTGTGTGATTTCTCTTTCTGGTCTTTAGTAAAAGGAAAAATACAAGAAAAAATATGAATTCTTTTTTTCTGGAATCCCATTCAACTTTGTTTTGACTGAACAGGGAAGAGAGTCACAGGGGGCCTAGCAAACCCAGTCTTATCAGTTCAACGAGTACATTGAAATATTTTGCTTTTGAGTGAAAAATGATGATGCTAAAAATGGTTGTTAAAGAAAGGAAATCTCATGTGTCTAACAATTTCCAGAATTTTTAGCTAAGGCAGCTTTTACACTGAAATTTGTCATATTCATTTTTCAGTTGTCAGCAGCCTTTGTTGGGTCTTAAGCTTTCCAAAAATTTCTGTTTCTGTTTGTAGGAATATATAGGCAATCAAATCTCTAGATATTGTGAAAAAACCCAAAACTTCTTAATATTTTTGAATATGGAAAGGAATCATATGGAAAGGAAGACAGGTCACATAATTTTATTTCTAGAACTATTCTTAGTGATCCTACGTATTTCATCCGAGGAAGGCATTATAAATAAGCCCTAGACACAGTACACTTACGATGTTTAATTTTTTATAAGTTCATATTTTCTCTCAGAGTGAAACTGAGTGATCTGTCTTACTTTCAACTCAGCAGATTAAAATAATCTCTTAAGGTCCTACCGAGAAAGAATTTTACAAATACTTCATTAAGCATATTTATATAAAGCTTCGCTACCAACACCTCTGCATCTACAAAGTGGCATCTTTCCACAGCTCAGTTTAGAGATTTTATTTTTCCTTCATCCAAAAGTGGTATCCTCAAAAATAATGAACGTTTCAGTCAGAACTCCCACAGTTCCTTAAGAATACCACAAGGATTTTGTTGCTAATTGAAGAAATAGATAACATGTGTCTTCACTTCAGCAGCCTTTATTTATTTTTTGGACATTTTTCATCAACTTTCAGACATTTTCTGTTTGAAATCCTACCTAATATAATGTTCCCCATCTGGAATGTTAATACTCGGCATCAAGAAAAGGAAGTCAAAGGGGAAAAAAAAAAAGTAACATTTCTTTGACTCCCGTGTCAGGAGTACCAATTAGCTACATGAATTTTCCATCTGCTTTTGCTAAAGAATAGGTGAACAGCTGCATCCTACAGGAAGACAACCTGATGCAGCCAGCAGAAACTGTCAAGCACCTGGTCATTTCCTGTCACTAGCTTGACTAGTGCTGCAGATATCAAATCACACAGGCTGTGTCTGCTAACTTTGCATAAACTCTGCTAAAAAAATTGCTGCTACTCTATTTACTGTTGGTGAAATCTCTTTGCCTGCTGATTTAAGTGTTTTGGGTTTATATTTTACTTTATGTGCATTGGATTGAATAGCATAATGCTGTATGCGTGGAAAGTTATAGGCCTCACAGTCTCCTAAACAATAAGTACACCACAGTAATGCTGCAAATTAAAGAGAAATCAATGATTTTCTTTGGCATGGTCTAACTCTGCTGTTAATACGTAATATATATTGTGTTGGGTGGTTGCACCTAATCTATTCATTTGCTTAAAGCAATACTTAACACTTTACCCTTCTGTGTCACAGCGTATCATGCAAACTCTCCATTCCTCAAATTTAAAAAGAGATGCTATTTTCTACCCTCCTACTCCCCATCACCCCATCCTCCTGAAAGAAAAAAAGAAAAAAAGAAAAAAAGAAAAAAAGAAAAAGATGCATAGATAGTACAGGGATAGATGACTTCAAAATGTCTGGCTAGCTGACATACAACTGGAAGCACTGATGTTTTCAGATATTTTGCATGAGCACGAAGATTTTTGCAAGATATCTGGACCTTTTTCTATGGCCTCCTGCAGAAACTGCCGAGAGAATACCTTTCTCCTGTTCATTGTTGAAGCAATCTGCTTACTTGCCATGGTATTGTTCAGCTCTCTGGCTGAATCAGTGAAAGGCTTATAAAGAGGTAAGACCATCTGTAGTGTTGGGAAGAGAGTGAGAATGTTTTCTGGAACTGTCAGGGGAATTAGGAGATTTCTAATCTTTTTAAACCCAAGGACTGTGAACCCTGTAATTTTGACCTTGCTTGAGAAATAATTGATTTTAAAAGAAATAGATCATTTTAAAAATAACAGTATGTGTCAGAATTTAAACTTACGCTCAACATCACCAACAGCAATTGAAAGTCACGTATTCATACATAGTTTGGGGCATGACGCCTGTATATTTATGTAATCTCAGTGCTGCATCTCTTCTCAGGAGTTTTGCCTGACTGCAAAACTGCTTTATGGACTGCCTGCCTGCCTTATTCAATTTGCTGATACCATGGCTGTGGTCTGCAGAGCTGTGAATACAAGACTGCCTCCTTCATACTACACTGTTTTTCGAGATCTACGTTCCTTCCAGTTCCAAATGGTCCAATAAATTGTCCTTCTCCCCAGTTTCCACGGCAATCATCTTTAAAAACAACAGTTGCAACAGAGGTTTTGTATTGTGCATGCATGCATGCACTACAAGAATGCACTCAGGATTTGCCAATAGGTCCATCCCTAGAAATTGGGAGGACACTTGAGCAAGCCTTCTCCAATTCTCTGTGAAGGTCTCTGTTGCAAAGACCTGTTATGTGTTGTCTTCTCTGGTCCTCAGCATACACAGGCTCACAATGAGAGCAGCTAACAGGGAAGGAAACATCTGTATGGGAGCCTGGGCAGACTCTGGGGGACGGTCTCATACGCATTATGCTGGCACAGCAGCGTCTTTGCAACCTAGTATTTCTGTTAGGTCAGCTCACACTGGCATGTATGGCATAGCAACAGAAGCATCTTCTTGTTGCTTGACTGGGAAAGACAGGTTTTCTGCCACAAACACATTGCTGTACCTCATTTCTACACAAACATTTGTGAATCTCCTGCATTTTTAGAAGAGGGAATTGAAATACAGGGGTCAGAGCTACAACCAACAAAGTGTCTTAGCTAATTGCAGGTGCTCATCCCGTGAAATCCACAGCATAAGTTTACAGCATTTCTTGATGCTTCATGAGTTCTGAGTGAGCCATTTTGTCTCACTCCTGTGTTCACACCTGTTCCCACAGCGCCTGTCCCTCATTTTTTCCTTTCACAGCTGACGGCCAAGCTGTTTTTCGGTCTTAGCCCAAGGAGGAAAAAAATAATCATTCGGACTCTTTGATTTACAAGGTTGTAAGTAAAACTGAATAAAGATCTTGGAACTGGAAATGAGTATGATTGGTATTCAGCAAACTAAAGTTGTGATGGCAATTATTGAAATTCAGAGTTCGCAAGACCCCTCAGAGACGAAAGAGATTTCATTTTATGGTATGTTTTACTACTTCTCAGAATACCCAAACATCTGTATCTATGAAAAAGCAGTGACCTTTTAATATAAACATCTCTACATTTAAAGATAATATCCGAAGCCAAAACTGTTTTTCTTCACATATATTTAGATCTTTTAGATAATGCTTGGTCACGAAGACGAGAATACAAATGACTGATTTTTGGGTCCCGAATTATTAGGTTATCATCTTATGAGAGATTTTCTGAAGTGCAGTGTAGAAGTATACGGCTTAGCAGTACCTTCTCTCTTGTTAATCCATGCTGTTGCGGATGTATGTCCATTCTGTTTTTCTCTTTTAGGCAATTGCACCTGAGAATAAGTATATCCTGACAAAATCACACTTTAGATCTAAGAACTGAAGATCATAATAGGAGATTCTGTAATTAATTTTTAGAGATAAGAGAAAATATCTGTAACTCAAAGATTTAGCTGCAGCAGTCACTCTTCATTATTGGAGTTATTTGTGCAAGGTTTATTCTTGACTCCTATTTAACACCTTCTGCACTTGCTGTATCTGTATATAGGCTCCTGTTTCAAAAGATTTATGATAGGTGTGCCATCATTGTCTGTAAAATCAGTTCTAGATACTTGGCTTTTAAAAATCTGCACCTATTCAGTAAGTTCGCAGCTGTAGCTTACCCTCCACAAACACTTCCCAAGCACCTAGACATTATTAGTCTCTCATAACAGCGTAACTCTCTTTTTAAACTCTTTTATGATGACAAAATCTCTGATAAGGGCTTCTAGTACATCAAGCTTTATCATTATCACCACTACTATAACAGCACCACTCTACAACACACAAATAAATTGGCTTTTGAAAATTGTTTTAGATTGCACAAAGTATCCGTTAGACAGACACATACAGTAAGCCACGTATCTACATTCGACAGCAAGAAAGGATGGGCAAAAGTAGCCCATTTTTTTGGATAAGGGTCTGTCCCACTGAATCATTTGTGTTTTACTGACTGACTCACCAGATGAACCAGATGCTGCAAAGCAGGGAATTATGTCAGATAAAAATGGTGAATAATAATTTAGTTAAAAACTGAAATAGAGACTGGTGTATTATCCTGTATTGCTTTATTCAGAAAGCAGCAGGATTGTGAACCTGTTGAAGTAAATTTATTTTTATTTCTTATGATTTACAAACCCACCCATTTTGCAGTCTTTAAGCTCTCCACCTTTTGTCATGCAGTAAAGATTCGTAATCTGAAGCATCAATCAGTGTGTGTATCTAGATACAAGGCAACAATCCTTTAATTCCATAATAGCCACTATATAAATACATACACAAATACATAGCATCAGTCATCAATCGCTTTGGTGTTTCCCATCAAGTGTAGGGCTGCACTGAGCTAGCTGCTGTACTAATAAGGAAATATTTAATGCCTTTCCTATTAAACAGAATACCTTTCATTTAATCCCACTGGTTACTGCCAGGGTTAAGGCTAGAAGCAGCAATAACAGACCATCAAAGAAAGGTAGAGAAGAGGTGGTACAATGGAAGATTTTGTGTTTGCACAGCCAGAGTTGTACCATACACTACCTGCTGGTATGGCTGTGCAATATTTATCCCCTTTAGTCACCATGTAGCACTGGAGAGAGAGAGAGAGCGAAAGTGAGCATGAGAAAAAGAGAGCAAAAGAGTGACAATAAGAGGGACAAAAAGAAGAAAAGGAGGAGACAACGGTTGTTCAAAGTGCAGGAGGGGCGGCGGTGAGTGGGGTGAAAGCAACTTATTAGCAGCAGTCAGCTAGCTACAAGGAGCTCCACTGGGGAGGCAGAAAGCTCAGCTTGAAGGCATTGGTGTGAAAACCATTGGCTGTGGTGTCAGTTTTGATGTGGTTCTGTCTCTAGTTGCTACTGTGGTTGCTCGCACTGCTCACATCTATCACTGCCACAAGCCTGAAGGAGAAGGCAGGCTTTGCAGTACTGTCAGGTAGGTGTAAAAAAATAGTCAGAGAGACAGTGGACTGAGAGGGGGAAATTCTTGCCTGCAAGGACACGTTGAGCCTGTCCCGCTAGAAACCCCATCATTTAAATCACCAGAGCAACAGCTTAAGCTGCTCCAATCACCCCAGCAGTAATGTGCTGTGCTGTGCTGGGAGTTATGGTTTCTCGGGTACACAGGTTTGTGCCAGAAATAGTCAGCACCAGTGTAAGTGCGTGATGTTGGATGGGAGGATTTGTGCTAGCTCTGCGAGTAAAGCTTTATACCAGAGACTTCACAGCTTAATCATAAAGATTTCTTAAGGAAGAAGCTGAAAAGATGGTGCTTAGTGACTAATTCCAGACACTGTAAACCAAGAGAAAGGGAAAAGATATTCAGTGGATGTTGAACACATTCATGTCAGTCAGCAAGTAGTACCTTCTTGTATTTTCCTTGTTGTTCTAGCCTTCATAGATTTTTTTCCTGTTTCAGTGATGTAATTATTATATAGGCAGAATCATTGATATATATTAATTCCTTGTTCTATTGCAAAAGCAGTGGGACTCAAGGTATGCCTTACTAGCTATGTGTAAATGACAAAGACTAAAAAGAATTCATGTTAATTAAAAAGAGATCATAACATGAATTGATTGTTTCCCATGGTTGCAATTTTTTGTTATAACACTTTATGCTCTTTCTTGATGCACTCATGTGAAAAATAATGCTTCTACTTGAATCAGTCTTCCAAACTCTTTTCAAGTCTACCGTGCACTCCAACCTTTAACAACAAGTACTTAAACAAAATGCACTGTTCCACCAGATTTACTGTGAGCCTCTTAAGAGATTCTTCTGGTCAGCAAACTCACTTGAAAGCTTGACAATCTAGCCTTTTTTTTAAGTCGAAGTGGAGCTAATTTAAAATCACTGGAGAAATCAAATATAGGAAATTAAAGCAGCAAATCAACAGAGGAAAGGCGAACAGAATCAAATGGCCAGTAATTTAACTGGTATCATCTCCTCTGATCATGTATACGTTATGGGCACTTCATCCCCCTTCCTGCCAGTACTTCTTTAAGATCACTAGGGGTGCAAGAGCTGCTTAATACACATACTGTGAGTAAAAATCATCTTAAAATATTTTTCCATAAAAGCCTTCATTTGACTTCACATCCCTGTAGTGAAATAACTCAACACAAGCTAGACGTCTAAACTGGTTTCCATTTAGCACGATTTCTGATGTGATCACTTAACAGGAATTAGACAACAAAGGAACTACATCCAGATATATTTTTTCTTTTGAAACCCACTACAAGCCCATTTATTTGAGCCATAACCCTGGCTTAGTGGTCCTGAAACTAGTTACAAACTTGCTAAATCATTTTGACTTAATAAAAAAAAAAAAAAGAAAAGAAAGCAATCTTCAAAGTAGGCTGGAGGAAGAGATATCAATGCTATGTATGCCCCTCTTCATCTCATGAGCTGGTGATATGTGTGCTCACCCAAGACCAGCCGCCTCGTCCACCTGACGGGGATTTCAGCCGACATCTCTCGCAGCACACTGCCTGTATCTACATGCCAAAGTTTATTCCAGGGTGATCAATCTTCTCGTTCATACCTTGTCACCCTGGCTGCTGTGTCAGCGCGATGGCTCTTCGGATCGGTCATATGAAGTGGAATAGTGTCATAAACGAGGCTGGGAGCAATTCAGCCTCACACGCCCAGCAGCCTGGCAGCGGCAGTGGCAGCACTCCCCTGAGGTCTCCGAGCTCTGAGGCTTCTCAGGGAGAGGACAGGATTGAACCCAAGCGTTGCCCAAGCCATCGAACACACCAGTCCCCGGGCTACCGGACAGATGAGGCTGCCGCTGCAACCACCTCAATAACCAACGTATCTCTACTAAAAACTCCCCCAACAAAAGGAGACTCTGCTCGGCTTGCGGCAGAGCACGTGAACTTATCCTCTCTTCACCCCTCAGCCTCCTGGTCTGCTTACCCAGGCTGAACCCACATTGTGCCAACCTTTGGGTGCATGGTCCTGTATGACCGTAGTTAATCACCTGGTCTTTTAAAAACTCCACCACCCAGTGCCCACACCACCAGCTCTCCAAGGTCAGCTTTCTGCAGCTCGCCTGAATTATCACCCTCTTTGATCTGCCAGGGGAGCTGTTTGTGTGATTCTCTCTTTAATACATTTCAATCTGAATGTGTCAGGCTGGCAAAACCCCACCACTTGAACTATTTTAAGTCAGATAAAAACTGTTTAAAGAGGCACACGAGGGCCTTTCGCACCTATTCTTCCTGAAAATACTTCAGAGACAAAACAGACCTTGTGCTAAGCAGGAGAAATGTAGAACTGTTGTGACTTTGTGAGTCACTAAAAATAGCACGTAATGGGATCTTCTTTTTTTTCCCTCGTGTCTGGTAAAATGAGAGAAAAGTAATTGTAAATATGTTGTCTTGTTTCACACAGGACTAGATCTCAGCCCTGGGATGCTGTCATAAACCATCAAATCACACACACAGGTTTTCGTAAGATGCAAAACAAAAACCCTCAACCATATATTAGGTCTTTGGTTTTGCTTCTGGTTTTTTTTTTTTCTGCCTCTGTACTGTCTACTGACTCCCATGTAAAGAATAACCTCACATTTTATCTTCTTTGCAGAAAACAGTGATCTCTTCATTTTCAGATAATTTTACAGGAAAACAAGTTTTCATACAGTTTTTGTACTTGGCTTTTTCAACATCTTAGCCATGAGATATGCACATGAAAAGATCTTCATGATGCTATCTCAGCCTGCTCCCAGCTACCAGCCTCAGTGAAATCCTGCCCCACTGAACTCAAAGGCATTTTAAGGTAGATTGCTGTAGCACTGGACTTCTTACCTATTTCCGAGGACAGCCTAGAGAAATCTAGCAACATACGGTTTGCTTTGAATCTAATGGATGAAAAGTGGTTGAGGGCAGACTCACGTCTCTGGCTTCCCGCTTGCTGCTGCAGCTCTATTTATTAATTCTGCAGTGGGTATGTTACAGGCACCATGCAATGCCAGCTGAAGGTTACCACAGTAAAGCAGCAAAAAAGATGAGGACTACAAAGTCATTGGCAGTTTATTTTAATTCAGCTGGAAAGAGCAACTTCTGCTTTTATCATCCTTTGTATTTGGCAAAGGTTAGAGTTTATCTGAGTTTCACAAGCTGCCAAAATGCTGAGTAGATCCTGACATTGTCTCAGTGAACACTGAATTGCATATTAATTGAAGATCTAAGGCTCTACATCAAACAATAGAAGTGTAACCAAACATTGCAGACCTGGGACATGACTGTCTCTGGAGCTAGACGGGAATGTTTGATTTAACAAGACCCTTTGAATGTTTCCTACAGAATGCTGCCAAATCCTTTGGAACTTTGACAGTGTTTTGCTATCAGCTGCCATTGAAACGATTTTCTGTAGGTCAGTCCAGCCTGCTTACCTGGTGGCCATATCCAAATGACCTGTGTTAGGAACTGCCCCAATCATCCCAGCTTCTAGGGCTGTTCAAGATCCCACATGTCCTGGAGATTAAACACCTCACCTCCCACAATGCCTATTGATCATGCACACAGGCACGTTCTTACCTTCCTACTTCCTAATAAAAGGAGAAATAAGATGAGGGCCCTGAGAGGAGCTGCCTATCTCATCCTTCCAGGAGGTATATGAGTGTTGCAAGGGCAGAAAATAGCAGCCAACGGAGGAGACCTAAACTGGTAAAGTGACATTTGTACGCTGCTTGAATAAACAGGTGAATTCAGTCACGCTGCAATGCATTAAGAATTTCTATCAGCCACAGATAAGACGTCTCCTGGATGCCATTTAATATATGCATATACATAAAATAGAAGGAGGCAGAGAGAACTGAACATTTTTCCAATATGAGATACTAATAATATAACGCATATTACTAGAGGTGGAAATCAGGAATAATGCCAAGGAATTTAATGGATTCAAATGCATATAAAAACAGGTCTGGTAATGACTACAACATATTTGAGTTGCAGAAATTGTTCTAAGCTGCTTATCTGATAGATTTATCTTTTACGGAAATCTGTATTGGATCTGGGTCCAGCTTTGCTGCTCAGTCCTTCTTTTATAGTGGTCCTGATCTAAAACACAGAACTCCAGCATTTATGTTTACATGTTTACACAGGACCCTTCTATTATGTGATTTATTTGTCCAGGGAAACACTGTGAATTAAATGCCAGCTTCAGCTTTGAGGAGGTAACTGGCAATAGTCGGTATCATTGTGGCTGGTTAAGTCCCTTGCTTTAGAAGTAGAGTCACGAACACAGGTTACAGTGTGGATATGGTATCTTAATCACATATTAGATACCTACACACCTTTCCGGGTCTGACTCCACTTGACTGCCCTATGTATAGTATGTGCCATTTACATAGGATATATTGCCAAGCAAATCCCTACACATCATTTTTCTCATCATATTTGTAACGTAAATGGTAAATAGTGGGCAGATGTAGAAGACTTGCAAGTATGAGTGATTAATGATAACATATGTAGTTTTAATGGACCTTCTTTTAATAGAGAATGGATTATAATTTTTAGCATGCAATAGTGTAATTTTAGATGTGGTCCAAAAGTCTAGGAATCAAACATTCGAGTAGGAAACAGCTTAAACTACTAAGTATCTGCCATAATTTTAGACTCTCAATGCTGTAAACTGCAGCCAGGAAAATTTGCACCCCAGGGTTGGATATCATCCAGAGAAGATCTTCAGGCTCCTACTACTTTTTACAGACTCACCATAGCAACTTCCATCTCTGCCTCATCCATACAGCTGACTGCTTTCCTTCTGCACCGTACTTTGGGGATGCACCCAGATACTTCCAGTAAATACACAGGGCAATTGATTCTTAAGATTGCAAAGAAAGGACTGGTGAAATAAAAGATGTTAAGGCTCTATTTCCTTATTCAGTACACGTATGTTAAGTAACAGAATTTTGTTGAGGTTCTTTTATTTCTTTTCTTGTGGGCATATAACTGATGCATTATAAAAACTTTGTCCTGCAGCTACTGGAGCCAGAACAAAGCGGTCATTGTTGCAAAAAGTCATTTATTACCAAGTGCCTCCTCTATATAGTTAAACACACATAAAACCTGTGATTCTAAGAGGTAGCAATAAAAAAAAAACAAACTGCAGTGAGATAAGAGAGGTAAGTTCAGTGAGATAAGATCTGTTCTATATAAAAAGCTCTACATCTTTCTCCTATCAGTACAGCAAAATGATTTTTACTGTTGTCTGTATTTCACCTAATTCTCCCAAATGCTGTTTCACTTCATAGTTACTATTTACGCACACTAGCATTTGACACGCTATATGTTAAAAATCAATCATATTTAGTGCTATTGTCAGAATGTTAAGTTCCATAAACAAGAAAGTGTGTGCAAGAGAATCACCTCTCAATGAAAAAGTTACAATGTAAAACTGAGTTCCTAAGGTAAAAGATACTATTTGTGATTTACTCACATGCTCAGAGGTGACTAACAATCCCCACCCTGCTTCAAGTTCTAACAATAGAAGGTGCTTCGTAGGTAATTCTTCCAAAACAAATTACAGCTTCAAAGGAAAGAGTAGCTTCATTCACAAAAATGGGTCACCAACAAGAGCTGTCAGATGGAAGGAAATGTAGCAAGCAAGAAGCATGGAAAAATGGAAAGTAAATTTACTGAGATCTCTTTCATGATATACAAAGAAGAACTCCCACCTCTTCTCATCATCTCTGGAGAATTTTATAGTGTTGCTTTTCTAATGCTGGATACAGAAGTGTCAGTAACAAAAAACAAAAACAAAAAAAAAAGCCATGCAAAGATTACAGAAAATTTTTTAATCTTTAAATTTTTTTCAGAGGGTGTTATGCACAGCACAAAGTCAACTGGAACATGTCATAAAATCTCTTGCAAAGCTCCACCTATATATTGCCACATACAATACAAATAGGGAATAGACTGTACTTAATTTCCACTACTTTTTGTATTTCCTTATTCACCACTGAATTCATTCTGTCCTGATCTTCCAGTCACTTAACTTGAGGGTAATTAGTTGTGTACTGGAACCCTCTCTTCAAGTTGTCCAAAAAAAAGTTAATTGTTTAGCCAGTTTGGAGACATTGGTAGCATAAGAGCCCCATTTGCGCAAACCTGCATCTAATATGTTACCTGTTCTTCAGAAATTACCTTCTTTCCATCAGTTTGCTTCCAAAACACATTAAAAGCACCTCCCACTCTTGTGTACAGCAAAATAGTGTAGCAGGGGCTTTTTGTTCAGAGAGGTACTCACCCTTACTTAATTACCTGTGCAGTTATACAAGCTGAGCTAATAAGGCTAATTGAGTTTCCCATGTCACACTGTAAACTCATCTGTAGAAGAGATCAGTCTGCTCATCTAAATAGCTGGTGCATTCTGCCTGTCTTCCAACAAGTCGTGGACAGATAAAATACCCCAGTTGCAGATTTTTAAGTCCTCATTTATTGCCAGTTGCTATACACTACCGTTTTCGGTGCTTCCCTACCAAACTTACACACACGATCACAGGGCATTCACTATAGAGTGTGGTAATAGTGTTGTATTTTAGGTTTGTAACACCAACCGTTTGTCTGGCACCATAGTGCATACTGTTTTCTCATCCTAAATCCAGAAGGCAGAGAATTTGAGTCTATCAGTTCAAAATTAAAAGTGGATCTGCAGGACTCCTCCAGGTTTTTTTCAGCCACATATGCAGCACTGCAACATCCAGCTTGCTTGTTCCATTGTATTTCCTCCCAAAGAGGAGCTCTAAAGGGACATTTCTTTGGCTGCTGAATGCCCTGTATTTTCTCTCTTCACTAATCATGCATACTGTGCAATGTAGAGTTTGAACTGCTAAGCAGAGTGTGATTCACTTTCTTATGTGAAAAAAAGGCAGGACTGTTGCACTTCACTTCAAAATCAGCACGTTTGTAACTGCTGGGACTTTTAATGATTGATGAGAGCTTTGGCATAGTTTCTGTTTGGAAAAGAGAGCTTTGAACTGGTGGATGAAATACGAAGAGGAGAGACTTACATAATGGGCCCATCTCCCCTAATCTCCTCACCAAAGAATACATAAGGAAGAAAAACAAGGAGTCCCTTGTAACCCTTGCAGTGATGAGCGCCTCACTTAATGTATTCAGTTACTTATTAGTAGGCCAATATATATCTAGCACAACAGTGCGCAAAGTCAGCAGGGGGTCTGAATCCTGATGTTATTTTTCCCACCACTAAATAAATGATCCAAACCACCAGCTTCAGAAGCTCACCCTCATTAGTATGTATGAAAGGAGTGGAATAAGCACTGGGAGATTTATATTGTTCTGTATTCAATTTAATTAATAAGAGACAGTGCCGATTTCTGGAGGAAAGAGGCAGCATCCATAGATTCCTGTGCACCTTTCATTGTTATTAGTGATATAAATCTATCACAGCATGGAGACCTTAAAAAGTGCCCTCATCATTTTCTAGTCCTACTGACATTCATTAACTAGACATTTTAGCAACCTGCATACTATAATCTGCCACCATCACTAAGGTCACCACAGAGTTTTCAGTGTAAGCTCCCTACTTACAAGGTTTTATAACTCATTTGGAAAATTTAAGGATAACCAAGGAGTACTTTTTGCAGCTGTCTTGTCTATTTTTAAATTCTGGACAGTCAAAAACCAAAAAAGAACAACATATAAGCCATTAAAAAAAAAAAAAAGATAACAAGAAAAACAAAAAAACCACATCTATTTGTTGGTGTCAGACACTGCTTTGAGAGCAAACAGTACAGGTAAAGTCACTGTGAAACCAGTTCCCAAAAGGCAGGAATGGGATATTAATTTCAGTAGCATGAAGCAGACTGTGGGAGAAGGTGGCTTGCGTATGTCTTACCTGACATACGCAAAGACCATGCCAAAATCTGGATTTGGACTTGCAGATCAGTGTCTTACCACACTGAGGTCAGCTACAGTTTTGCCATTGAAGCCAGTGAGACCAAGAACTGAACCAAACTTTCCAGTTTAATGCCTGTTTTATTTAATTTATTTTATTTTACAGTTACGGTCTTCTGAATTTTCTGTTTTCACAGAGTTAGGAGGCATGGTTACAAACTGGTTAATGTTACGGGTTTTGCATCTCGGGTGGTGTTCTGGTCTCGTGAAAGTCAGTCACAGAGACTTCTGTAAGGCCACGTCTTTACCCCTAGCACTTTAGCCCACATCAAACACGGATCATTTATAAATCTACTTTGTTTTTTATTCAACCGAAGACCCAAATTAAAGATTTCAATAGAATACAAGCCCTAGCAAAAATTTAATACTCTTAAATCAAGTTTTATTTGTGTCTTTCACATAGGATGTAAGTAGATATTAAAATGCACATATGCTTTCTGCTGAATTTCTGTGAACACTAATGCATATTCCACACAGTGCCGAATGTACAATCCAAGCAACATCCACAGGAAGTCCCTGCCAAAAATGGGGAATAATGTTGTCTTCAGGACAGCCCAAATAAAGAGTTAGTCACCAACAATATTGCTATAAATTATACCCTTGGCAATAATACGTGAATTTATTTTTCAGCTAGTGGGAGTTTCATCACTGACGGCACGTAAATGAGGATGTCTGTGGTTTATTTCATGCAAGCTGATGTTTTCCTCCACATTTCGTCTTTATACTTAGTCTTGCCACTTCCGCACCTATAAGGTATCCATCTTCACCTGCTAAGCTTCCACGCGTGCAATGTTAAGTACACACTAATACACTGTGTTAGGTATGATGGATTAAGGAAAGGACAGTGGTTTGACTCAGAAATCAAACATGTGTCTCCAAGCAACGGAAACCGTGCTTTCATGGTGAGTCAAACAGGCTTCTCCCAGCAGTCAGTTTCTGCATGATCTCTTGCCCTTTCTGTTGGATCAGTGACAAATCTTCCAAACGGATTTCACTCACGTCCTCTCAATTTTGCTGCATTAGTATCAGAGTGACTGAAACTCACTTAGTCAGGGCTGGAATGTCTAGCCTGTGATTTACCTGGGACGGTCACACCCGGGAGGACGGGCTAGCTAATGATTGCCAGGAATGAGCAAACACGGGAAGTCTCTGCTCTCCTTCTCGCATTCCCTGGTAATAGTGCAGGCTTCATTAGCAAATGCTTTTCAGCTCTAATAATCACTAGGAAACTCCAGACTACAACCAGCCTTGAGGGAGGGAGGGGTTGTAGGTGCAGTAACGCTGTTGTCATCATCGCCCTCAGATGGGCCAGAAGCTTATCACCCCTGCACACAGTAAGAAACATCTAACACCACAGCTACCTTTACTAGCTTCAGTGCAACTTCTTGTGGAGTAAAACCCTTCTAAATACAAGTGCCATTGGCAGAGAACAGATAGTAACCTGCAAAAATCTAGACTACCGAATTTTGTGTCTCCAGCATCATTATTTTTCCTGGCCTAATGCAATACAGAGAAAGGCAAATAAAGCCCTTTCTACACCAGTTAATTGAACTAGTGCTAGGAATGCCGTCCTGTCAGTTTTCCTCTTAGGAAAAGGACTATGGACAAGCAGACAAAGGAAAACACCCAATTCAGATCTTTTTCCTGAATAACACCTTTGCTAGATGCATACTCAGAAATCACTGAAAAGACCCCATCAGCTCCCCACTGCGAATTCCTCACTATATCCCATAAAAGCCACGCTGTGCTACAAGCTGACGGCTCATCCCAGGTCCTCCACTGGAGAAGAATCATTTTCTGCTCTTCCCTGTGAGACACCAGGGGTATTAATCCACCAATGGTAAAGCAAGGTGCATGGGGAGCGTGAGAAGTGAGGTCTTTCCACTCACCTCCTGTTTTTGCCTTGCTCACAGGTGTGAGCCAAGAGAAGCCAAACTCCAGCCAGCCCATCTGGGGGTGATGGCTGCTGGTCGCCCCGCTGTGTTTCCAGACTGATCCACCATCCGACCCGTGTCCCAGAGCACTGTTATTTCCTGGCTACCCAGTGTCACTTTTTCCACACAGAACTAGGTCCAAATAGCTCATCAGGCTGTGTGGGGAGGTGACTGACACTGACGAAAACTGCTTTGCCAGAAGCAGGACACGCTCTTTTCATCCCAAATACTTTGTCATGTCTTTCAACACATTTTCAGTCACTCTTCTGTATCTTAGCAGGCCATAATGTGTTTGACATTAATTTCTCCTTTAGTATGTAAAAATATTCATATTGTTTATAAGCAAGTGTAAACCTAGAGCAACTCAGGCTCTCATCTCTTGTTGTTTTAATTCAGTAATCTTGTGGGATTGAAGGATAAAACCTGACTAAAAGATCATTATCCATCAGCTGCTCATTCGTCAAGGTTCAACCAATGCCATTTTTCCTGCACTGCTTTACTGTTTCTTACTAATTTTCTCTGCACATAGACACTCTTTGCTTTCCTCTTTCTTTGGTCCTCTTTCTTCCTTTCTCCTTCCCCCCATCACTCCTCTCTGGTTTCCCTCCCTCTCCCCCACTGCACACTCTACTTCAAAGATTTTCTCAGCTGGAGCTTTCTCCTCTACTCGTCTCTTTTAACCTGGCTGCTCTTTTCCCCTCTGTTCTCCTTCTTCCTCTTTTTTTTTTTTTTTTTTGTC
>Ga0065711_1002328_pt1 | contig 45872 bp, 21 predicted proteins | sample Hoacrofraction12_FD_59098 | JGI IMG/M metagenome (GOLD analysis project Ga0065711, IMG submission 59098) | Hoatzin crop microbial communities from Cojedes, Venezuela - Epithelial fraction 12 v2 (version 2) | ecosystem: Host-associated > Birds > Digestive system > Esophagus > Crop | place... | reverse complement strand
AGGAAGTTCCAGCTGAACATGAGGAAGAACTTCTTCCCTCTGAGGGTGACGGAGCACTGGCACAGGCTGCCCAGGGAGGTTGTGGAGTCTCCTTCTCTGGAGATATTCAGGACCCGCCTGGACAAAGTCCTGTGCAGCCTGGTGTAGGTGACCCTGCTTTGGCAGGGGGTTGGACTAGATGACCCACAGAGGTCCCTTCCAACCTCTACCATTCTGTGATTCTGTGAAATGTGAAGCCTACGTATATTTGGTCTGGATATGCAGAAAGTACACAGACAATCCATCTTTAACATCTAGGGCTCTGGACAAGAGTATGGGTTGATGACATGTGAAATGGATGTCTCTAAACGAGCGCAGGAAGACTGTACACGTAATTCTCCCCATCAAGCAGCTGGCATCAGAAGGCGACATGCAGAGAGTGGCTGCTTCTGGAGGTTATTCTGCAGGATCCTCAGAAAAGAGCTGATGCGTAGATAAGAAAGGTTCTTGAGTGGTAGAGGCTTTCCATAAACCATGGCTTGCCATAAGCCAGCAAGGAAGGAAGAAAAACTTGTAGGTAAGATTCATTATTTCAGGGGAAACACTAGGAGGGACTTGAAAACCTGTGTTTCACTTAGACACGTGGACAGTTCGTTGCCACCTTTTTGGTCATGCTATCACAGCTTACCATCCTATAATTTGACCTCCAGAGACCACCTTCAGCCATTACTGGGAGTGCAGATCTCCCATTCTCAAGCATTTCAATATAGAACAGATGGAGACGATTTTCATAGTGAATCCAATCCTTCCTAAGTAACAACAGGATACATAGCAGCAGATAAAACAGCTGTTTACTTTATGTAATTGGCTTAAGAACAGACTCCAGGTATAAAATAAATGATAATTTTCATAGCTACACTAAATTTTTAGTCTAGTTTCCTAAGGACACATTGTTTATACATTCTTTCTGTGTTAGGGTTTGCGTACATGTCTATAAATCCCCTTCGCCACCAATTTCTGAATACACTGACTGATTTTAAATCAGTGTGATAGAAGGGTAGGGGGTCTCAAAGATAACTACATCCCAACATGAGAGATGGATGAGAAGAGAGCTTTTCTAACTGTCCCCAATAGAATACTAGGGGAGAGCCTGTGGTATGAACACATACATAATTCATGCGCCTGAGTCTCCGTGAAAACTGGAAAAGCTTTCACATGGCACAAAACTGTAGGAAACTGAGCCTCATTAGTTTGCTACTCAGAGGATATTTGCTCATTCCAACCTAATTATCAGTGGAGACACCGCAGACCTATCTATATTTTCCAATTCCACACATGTGATTCTAAGATTTTGGCATTTGGCCTACAGCTGACAGGGGATGCGAGCAACATGAACGAGCCTGATACAGTTCTAGGACTATTCTCCACTCTGTGACCAATTAGTCCACTTCCTATGATTCAAAAGAAAAAAAAAAAACACCTATAAAGTTGTAAGCTTCTAGCAAGCTTAATTATCTTTAAAAATACTTACAATTTTACAAAGGATTTTACGACTTAAGTCAAACTACTCACATGGCCCTCACTGGTGATACTGCGGCATTTTCATAACACTTTAGAAACAGAATTCACACTGTAGTTTTTCTCTGAAGAAAACGTACTTATCCCAGCTGGGAAAAAGACAACTTAAGTCTCCTGTGCTACTCTGACACGTGGTAAGCAATGTCTCACACCCATAGGATGGAGTATACCAGAGGTCAATATTTAAAACACTTAGTGAAGAACCTTGACCAACCGAAGCTGAAGATTTCACAGGAGGCATAGATATCACTGATATCACTGATCGACCTGTGGTTCATCTATTTTTCATTCATACTGCTGTAGCAGTGATGGCATGGAAATAACGTATCAGTTCTAGACACTACCCATTCAGCTTCTGCACGTAGCTGACAGCATCAAGAATAAGCAGTGTCAAAACGGTTCTGAAAAATCATTTCTTTACAGGAATCAAAGATGTGATTTAAAAATTGTCTTATTTTGGGTATATGAGCTGAATTCTTGTTATGCATATGTCAAGAAGCCATATTGCTTAGAAAATTCTTGAAGGTAGAAGCAACTATAAACATGTTTTGGTTTGCTGGGGTTTCTTTTAACAATATAGAATTAAAAAAGGAGACAACATTTCAAAGCAGCCACTGAAGGATGGATTTTGCCACCGTTCTGCATGCCGTAACTACTCAAAAAGCAAAACACAATTAACCCTGTGTAACAGCAACAGTGAGGCAAAGAAAGAAAATAGCAGAGTAAAATTCCAGTAAAAAACCCAAAATACTGCATTATGGTATTTATGCCAATAACTAAGACTCCAGGAGTCTTCAACTCTTCTGGTTGGCTGGCTCAGTAGCTGAAGCGAAGACGTGAGAAGTACTCAGTCAGGGTCAGCACACAACAGCAGGTTTATTCCCACTTGTGGTTAAAGGCATTCTCTGATAGGTTGCAGACCCTTGCTTTGCCTTGGGATTAAAAGTTTCTTGGCCTGTTGAAAATTTTCCAGTTTGTGTAAGATACTTAAATATTGATTCATCCAAAAGGCCAGACAGAGACTTTTTCTATTGCCAGTTGGATAGAAGAATTGGAAGACAGCCCAAACAGACCCTAACACAGGCTTTCGTTAATATTTACACATTTTTGTAGGAAGTGGAACAATATTAACTAAGGAGTCGGAGAACACACAGCACAAAATGCGTTGCAAGATATCTTGGCACTGCCTAGAGATATGACTATTAAACCCCTATAACTAGGAGAAAGATTTCACCAGGGCACGCCACATCTTTGCTTAGGTGCATTCTCCATTTTGAAAGACTAGCCCAGAAAATATTTTATTCCTCCTGCAATAGTCCCATTTCTACTGGAAGAAATGAAAATGTATACTTGCCAAACAAAACACTCACCAAAACACAGCGCAGAAACATGCAGCTCTACGATTGTCAGAGCTGAGGAAAGTCACACTTTGCTATTCACCTGTGTTGCTCACAGAGAACGCAAATAAAAATGGGATGTAACACGCGAGTCCAACTTATGCCTGGAGACACGCATACACCTCCACTAAATCTCCAGCACAGAGTGTATGTTAAGTATGCAAGTCACCTGCATCTCCCCACTGGAGACACATGTGTTAAATGAAAATTGTTCTCAGACTTGGCACAGACAAGCTAAGCTTGATGCCAGGGAACACTACTAACCTAGCCCAAGTCCTGGAGTACTTGTGATAGATGCCTGTTGAGGACTCCAGAAGAACAGTACTTAGTACATGATGTCAAACAACAGTTAAACATTCTATATTTAAGTAAGGGCTATTTCTGCCCTCAAAAGTGTCTTGTTTCACACGTGCACAGACACCCATGGTTGACATCTAATCAAAATTAACAGGGTTACCCGGAGTTTTAACTAATAAGAAATATGAAGAACTGCTGCAAGTTGTTGTTATCCTCGTTAATGTATTTTAATATATTTAATATTATAATAAATATATTAATAATACATTAAACGCATGTGTTATTAAAATTAAATAAATAATGTATTAATGTATGTGCTAACGTTAATATTTTATTCTGTTAGACCACTGGCATTTATAAATAGTCTTCATCTCGCAGTGTATGAGCAGACCCTAGACTATTACAGCTCATGAGTACAATGCATAATAGAAATTAACTGTGCAACTCTTCCATAGCTTTAAAGGTAGTAGCTGAAATGTTAAATCAAAGTGTCAAACATTGTTGAAATTCCCAAGAAAATCTTTTTTCCCTAATGATGATATTCCTTCCAAGAGACTGTAACAGAGGACTAGTTGTATATACTAAAGTTTCAGTGATGAGGTGAGTTTTATTTCTCTTGGCCGTTACATGATTATTTTCTATTCATGAGTAGCAACTGGTTAGTTTGCTCTCAAGAGAGCTCATCTATCTTGCTCAGCTCCTGCTGTTCTGGGATGAAAATGTGAGACTGGTGCAGAAGAAAAAGTTTTCCTCACATTTTTATTCAAATAAATAAATAAAATAACTTTAAACTCTTAGTTTTGCTGTTATAGTTAAAACATTTAGAAGTTCATGTTTACACAGATGATCTTATTTCTAGTGACAGCAGGACAACTGAGGTCATTTCAAGTTGCACATTATTGTGGAGGATCTTCTGGTCGAAAAACTCAGTGCATATCCTTGAATCCCAGATAGAATATGAAAAAGTTAATACCAATGTTGTATGAAATATCCAAAATGAAGACTTACGACAAATTTCAGCTGATGCTCTGCATCATAGAAAATGACCAAAAACTGCACTGGGCCAAGTAAGGATGTCTATCACTAGGCTAGAGCATCCCAATGATCTTGGTTGGTCAGGAAAACAGGTCCCTGTCCTGGTGTCCTGAATACCTTCTTCAGAATTAATTTGTTTTGGGATGTGTAATTGTACTTATTACACTCCTAAATCCTAATCTTTTCCCAAAGCACTGAGCGTGGGGACAGGGGCTCCACACACGAGGCCGTGTAGCAGCCTGATGCCAGCAGCGTATTTCCCATCCTGTGTTCAGCACCGGGGCGTGTGGGGAGGGGCACTGCCCTGCCAATGGCACATCAGGGCGCATCCTCCATAGTTTCTCGCTCTTCCTTAGAAATATGGTCATGTTCTCCTAAGGAGCATTGAGATTTATGGCCTTTCCTGTCCACTATTTTTATTCAATCAATTTTGAATTATACAGCAAGGAAGCTCCAAGAGAGGAACAGGCAGACATTGCAGTCGTGGGTTTGAGCCCCCTCGTTGGCTAAGCACAGAAAGCAATGTTTCACACTCTTACTGGATGCATCTAGAATTCGAACAATGAGATAGAGCACCTTATCCAGCTCTGCTGTTAGAGATCCTTTTGAAGAGATTTAGAATTAAATGTACAGTTAAATTAATTTAATCCTGTGAAATGGGATTAAACATTAGAACAGACTTTCTCCATCAGGAATTACACCTGGTGACCTCAGACTCTGTCTGCTGCTCTGACTGCAGCAGGATTTGCCTCATGTCCTTCCTGAGTGCTTGCCTTTTAGCTGTCTCTTGGCAGCTGTAGTCTGAGGCTAACTACACAGCATATTTGTTGCGAACTTTGGATCTCCTCTTAGACCAAACTCGAAGATCAGCTCCAACACAGCACCATTTCTAGGGCCCAGTCTTTTAAATTCCTATGTTACAGAGTTTGGCCCTTCATCTGGAATGCCACAGGACCAAACCCCAATGAATTTCAAGTGATATAAAGAAAAAAAGAAGGATGTTTCTAACAGGAAAAATGCAAAATGAAAAGTCTCAGCACCTTCAACTGCTTTCCAAAACTACTTTCTCTTATGTGTTTGGTATATTCCCTCGGGAAACAGCTGTCCTACAGAGGATGTAATTATTAGGGAAGAAAGTAACATGCCTCGCCAGATCCTCCCTCAGAACTTCACCGTGTATTTTTCCTTTCCTAAGATTTTACTGTGAAAAATTATTTTGCATCCCAAAGACCAATCCTTCTGGCTTTAAGTCCACTTGTATTGATAAACTCCTCTTCTCCAAGAAAATAAAATTCAATCCTATACATGACTTTGTTTAAATGAACTGATATTTCACCTGAATGATTTATCATCCTTGAACAGAAGGCAACACCAATCTTATCAGCATAGTTTGGATGCCCAGAGTTCAATCAGAATAGTTTGTAGCAGGCTGCCTCACTGAAGCTAGGAGATGCAAGGTCAGTATTGATTGGATATTTATTGATGTGGATCCTTCCCTGACGGTTGCTTAGAGAAACACAAAAATCAACAGATAAAACTACACATACAAAACACACCTGTAGAGAGAAACCCGTAACAGTGCTGCAAAATGAGCAATTATTTATGACACTTCATCCCCTCTCATGAATGATCTTGCTATTGGGGGTTAGCATCTCTCCCACAAATAGTGTCTGATAATGAAATTCTATATTTCTCCCAGATTAGGTTTAGGGAATGTACTTCCATTGCTATATTAAAGCTTCAAAACTATTAAACATTACAACTGTTAGTCAGCAGATTCCAATACAGGAAGGGCTGCTTTAATATTAACAGCTCTGCAAAATTAATCTTAAGAAAGTTCATTCAATCGTTTTCTTGATTCGGCCTGATGCATTTCTTACACATAAGGGATAAAAATACGCTTACAGGTCTTGTGAATCTCAAGATAGGTATCTATTCAGAAGTCTCAGTGTGACAATGCAACACAGATTACAAATGCCCTGTGCTTCTAAAGTAATTCCAAATTTAAGGAAAAACTCAAAATGTCATTCACAAAATAATAAAAAAGAGGTCCTACCAAAAGGAAAGCTTTTTTTTATTGTATGGCCTAAGAAATCATTTTATACAAGAAAATATTTTTACCAGACATCTCTTGAAATACAGGGAGCAAAGCTATAGATTTAAGAAATCCGTTTTGAAATTTCTGTTTTATCTTTGACTTAAAGGAGGTCAAGATTTCAGTGCAAATAACTATGCAAGAAACCTGCCAATAGAGCCTGTAATTGATAATCCATATAAAACTGAATGGCTTCAAAATTTTTCTTGAAATTCAGGACAGGTGTCTGAAAGCAGATGCTGTCCTCAGTACGATTTCTGATCACTCTTTCTTCTCAGCACTTTTTCTCTGAGTTAACTACTTCTAATGACAAAAATCAAAGCTCAAAATCCTGCCTGAATCAACATCACTTGGAGAGAACACATGTAATTGATTTCCATCTTCTGCATATTTGATAAATTGCAGTAAATACATAAAAGGTCATCAGTGCACCCAAGAAATATACAGACATTTCAACTCAAAAAATTCTTCAATTTGCCAACTAAAACAATAATAATATACGGGGGCCTATTCCACCACAAGGACTGCAGTGGAGAGATAAGTAAAAACTAGTTATGGATACAACAAGATAGTTTATTCATTGGTAAAAAAGAAGCTATCCCAGTAACTGTCCGATACAGCCTGCTACAGTTTGTCTGCATACAGGCAAAGAATAACACATTCCAAATTAAAGTGATTACACATTCAGAACCCCTAACACCAGTGTTTGAGTTTTTCTGGTGGATTTTATTTTTCTTTTTTTTCTTTTTAAATGGATACTTGGCAACTATAACATCTTTAGTTTTAAGTGATTTGGATGGGCAATTAATTGTCTGTTGCTCCCACAACGTGAGGAAGCAGCAACACGCAATATTGATGTTTTGTGAAGGACAATAAAGCAGATAATGTTTAAATCTTTCTTAAAAGCAAATAACTCTGACTTGGCTAATTGTTAAGACCAGTGATTTCAATATAATTGAATGGAAATAAAGCAGTTAAGCATTTAAGACTTCAATAACCTTCCTAAAAATCAATGGTTCTTTCCAACTAGCCTCCCAGCCAGGCCTCAGATTTCACAGCTTTAAAGAAGGAAAGAAACCCAACAACAACAAAAAAATGACAACACTGCATATTTGTCCTCTTCACATAGGATCCCTGTAAAATGCACGTGAGGTGAAAAATTGTTACGAAAAGATCATCTTTGGAAAACTCTCTAAACAAAGTAAAAAAATAAATCAGTATTGAGCTGGGGGACGGAATGCACGGCATGATTGCTGCTCGCATGCATATGTGTGGTTGTCAAAGAATGACTGATTGTCCAGCCGTCTGATGGTGAAGATCAATAGTTTCTTTCAAAGGAGACGGATTCATGGAAGCTATCGGATCCAAACAGTTTATTGGTTTGTGCTCATCGTTTTGTTTAATGGCAGCTCTCAGAGTCACCTAGGCAATTATTCTTTAAGCTGACTTTCATGTAACTTACTTGGTCATCACATGGGCTTTTAAAAACAGTGTTCAAAAGCACAATCTCCCTCTCCCAAAGTGTTTAAAATATGGGTGATGTTACGTACTTCAGCATTGGAGGATGGCACTTAATACAAGTTATGCTATAAGGAAACATTACAGTTTGCTTTCAGTCTCTGAAGCAATCCTTTTATCTCTGGGTTTAACTACTTATTGGAAATGTGTTAGATTTGTGTTGCTGACTTTTGAATGTTGAAAGAGTTAGTAACCTATTGCAGACCAGATAAACACCCAAGTGTCTGTGGGCTCATCTCAAGGTACCTGAACTACCTAAACATCTGAATTTACAACAGTGGTCTGAAAACCCATATTCTTCTATAATTATTTGATCATAATCCAAATAGTCATCAATGCAGTAGGTAGCTTTCATTGCTCCATAGCTAGTATAGTACTGAAATACAGATTTGCTTATTTCATAATTGTTTCATAGCTGTATTTTCTCATTTCTGGCTAATTCATTTATTCTGTTTAGACCAACCTCAGTGTCTCCCATCCCCTCACTCCTCTTCAGTTCTGTAAGAAAAGATTTATTTTTGCATACAACATTAAATTATGAGAAACTTCCAGGAAAAAAAAGAAACTCAAACAAAACAACCTTTCATCCAAAAATCTAACAAAAGAGATCCGGAAACTCTGGTTACTGAGCTTGCTTTCTTCCCTCGGTGTCTGATGCTGTACCAGGATGACAGGCCATACCTATGTCAGCTGTCCCTGCCACAGCAGACTGGCCTCAGTTCTGCTCTCAGTTACCCTGGTGCCACATCAGAGCACAGAGCGCGGCCTCCTGTGCCTACCACATGAACACGCACACAAGGGAGGCTGTCAGCTTGTATCCAAGGGTCCCTTGGAGCAACACCAGTACGGGACTCAACTGATGATGCCAGAGTCCTCCTCGGGCTTAGACACAGCACGCTGCGCTCTTCCCTGCAAAGCTATTTTTTTCGTGTATCAGTTGCCAAACCTGTAAAGCCTTGAAGTATGACTTCTTGACAAGCTTACTTCACATTTATAATCATGTCTCAGAAATACAGAATACACGATCATGATTTAAACAAAGGTAGGATTAAATATAGCATCAGAGGCTTGTCAAGGATTTTTAGCTGTGAGGATTCAGCTATCATGACTTGAAACCATGGTGACTGCATGATAGACAAGCTCATATTCTCTTGGTGGGAAAGAAATAGGTAGATTGAAGACACACAGTACCTTACTTCAGTTTATGTTTATTCATTAGTTGAGGAAGTAGTAGCAAGAAAAGCAGAGCATATCTTGCAACTCAAAAAAACTTGAGAAAAAGCAGCAGCAATTCTCAGACAGACTTTTTTTCCTCCTTATCTGCTTCGGAACCATGCATACCTCCTGTTGGCACCGTGTTGTGCATCAATCGTAGCTCTGGAACTGTCGCTTTCTCCACCCCGTGATTTGTTCACACACCACTAAGAGCTAGCTCTAAGGTGAGGCCATACCACTAGTGCAATGGCCACTTTTGTGATCACTGTTTTACAAAATACCGTTATGGAAGCTGCAGAGAGCAGAGAAGCTATTTGCACTGCTCTGGGGAAGGAAGACACCTAACAGATCAAATTTGATAGCAGATATTCAAACACTACTTGCAACTTTCCCACTTTGTCTGCAGAGAAATACAGAGTATACGTACCACGTAGCAGTTGAGAAGCTACTCTCAAAGCCCCAGCTTTCAGCAAAAAATCCCCTCTTACCCTACGTATCCCATCAGGGCTCCATCCCCAATATCTCTTCTTTTCACGGAAGTATTCCAGTCCTGCTCTCTTCCACTTTCAACCTCCCATCACCTAGCTATTTTTTCTCAACTGTATTTAACTGTGGGCTTCCAAGTTCTCTAGAACAAGCCTAGGTCTGTAGACACTAGACAAAACATCTACCTGCACTTCTTTAGAAGATCGAGAATCTGATTCTGTACTAAATCCCAAGTAACGCCATCAAATTTAATACTATGTGTTATTACACAGGTATAATAGAGATCAGAATGTTGGCTTTGCCCTGCTTATTTCATCAGGATATCAGCTATTTTCTTATGCCAAGTAAATACCACAGATTAGGCTAAATTCCTCACCTAAGCAATGTTTACTTAGCCACTTTAATTTGACATGGAACTCTGTAGCCACAGAGATAAAAAACAGGGACTTTTATATCTCTATCAGACTGAAAACTCATCTTTTTTTTTTCAGTCAGCTTGGTTCTCAGACAGAGCAGCTCTTGGATCTGACTTCCTACACTGATACACAAACGCCGGAGCAGCACAGGGCTGAAACAAACTCTTGCAGCACCAAGAATAAAACAACAACGTGACCATGGCTGCAGTTCCACTGGTGTGAATTACTGATCTGTTAAAACCCAAGTGGAAATAGCGTTTCCACCACGGGCACGTTCTAACAATCGGAAGTAAATGAGTTAGCACTTCTTAAGGTAGGTATCACCTCCAGACGAGTAACGGATAACTAACAGATAACCAGACTCCTTGTGGATTCCCACTGTGTACCCCAAAGCAATGTAGGATTTATCTATCCGGCTTCCACTGCAGAGCTGGCCACAGGTGGGTCTAGGGCACACTATTAGCATGGAAAACATACAGACCTATCTTATTTTGCCATAGCTTGTGTTTCTGTAACCCCAGCACATTATTAGCACTAGCAGCACAAGTTAAATAAATTACCATTCATGCAAATACCTAGAACAGCAATAGCATTTTCCTTCTGTGAATTTCAAAAGGTTTAATTGATACAGAATCATATGGGTTTATGTATATTAATTGGGGCCCATAGTAAGTGTAATATACATAATATAGGAAATGCCAACTTCCAGATGCGAGATTTAAAGATGAAAACTTGATCTCAATGTTATTCACCTTCTTCTATTAATATAACACTTGGCAAGAAAGCCATGTCAATTTTCACAGGGTTATTGTGGTCATAAGTTTTTCAAAATCCTGTGAGAAATTAAACAAAAAAGTTAGTATGCTAACTTCTTCACTTTTTGTTGCATTTGTGTTTCGTTTATACTTCATCAACATGAATAAGCAGCCAGTCCTTGGAGAAATCAATGTTTTGGCTTCTTCAGAGTGAGTCAGACTAGCTTGGTAGTCCATCACTCTATTACTCTAACTGGCATATTGGCACCACTGTCAGGTGCCCTTCCTGTGTCTGAAACAAATATCTCTCCCATCAGATAAAAGGAGTCCACTTCAACATAGAGGAAATACGGAATGTTTATTAAAATGGTGTCAAGTATGCTTGATCAACTGCCAGTGAACAGCTTTATCATCTGAGTGGCAAATATTGCTAACACCTGCAAGGGAAAACTCTTCAGATATTCCCTAAGGAACACGTCTTCTATCAGTCTGTCCACTCTTGTTATAAAAACTGTTCCAGACATTTATATACAGGACCTGGCTTTTTCCAAAGAAAAAGGCAAAGAACAGGATAGGCAAATAATGGGAAGGAAGACATAATGGGTTCTGGAATCTATCTACTATCTTCTTCTTCAGTATTTTTTCAGTAAAATATTTCAGAAGAAATATGTAATTTTTAAAAAATATAATTTCTTTTTGTTCCTTTTTATGGCCTCAGAGTGCTTTGTTGTCTGTTCTGTCCCCTCAATTTCTTGCCCCCTATTTCCTTCCCACTTTGTTCCCCTCTCCGCCAAAGGGCAAGCGTGGGTGGGAGAAATGAAAGCTCTCTTTTCTCCTAGTCTTATTTATTCTGGAGTAGGATTTTCTGATAATTATACACTTAGTGAATTCCTGCCATGAGAATAACCAAGAACAGGGCACAAGATCGAAGACAGTTGTTGAGGATATATCAAAGGAGCACATGTTTCCTGAGCATACAATTTAGTCCTTCTCAATTAGGCACAAGGTCTAGAGACATTCATTACTAGAACAAGAATCAGCCCCATGAGTGAGAGACAGGATTTGGTTCTACTCAGGAAACTGCATGTACAAAGAAAAAATTCAGATTAAAAAACTGTTATGTTAACTCCTATTCCATACCCTTTATCATGTAAGGAGCAAACCATGAAGACAGCAGTAGTTTCTAGACAGGAGCAAAAGCTGTGGCAAGAGGGAGAAGAAATCTCTCCCAGGGCAGATGCTTCATGTGTACCTAAGCAGACCAAAGTTCTCTTCTGTATCTCTGCACTTGCATCTTTGCTCTTCATCCAGACATCCAGGTAAGGGTCTGGGATAGCCCTGGATCCTTCTGTCTGGTCTTAAATAAATAAAAAAAAAAAAAAGTAAAAATCTCTCATAACTGCAGGTAGGGGGAGACTTAATCCCAACAGTTTTTTTTCAGAAAGACTGGAGGACAGAATGGCTTTCCGTAAGAATGAGACTTAAAAATTGTTCCCCCAGTAATTAAGACTGATGAATTCTAAAATAGATAAAGAGCTAGGTAATCTGGTATCACAATATCAGTTCTAGCTCCTTTCACCTTTGTCTCATTTCAGTACAGTGACGAGTAACAGCTGAAATCAGTGCAGGCAATCAATAATCATTTCATGTCTGTATAACATCCTGTAACTGCAAAAAGTCTTCCTACATCACATTTAATTGAAGCACATATGCTCACTGATTATTTTGTTTGTCAAATGTTTGTTTTCAAACTCTTCAAACACTTTCATATTGCATCAGAAATCTGTTTCCATTGGGCCAGATTTTTAAAATTAATTTTAGGTGCTAAGAGATGCATACATTTAAGTTAGTACAATTCAAAAAGGGAGGATCACTGCCAAATTTGCATAAATTCCTTAAATAAAACTGAATTAATGAACTTGAGTTAATAAATGGGAAGGGAACTGCAGATAGATGAAGAAAGCATCGGGGATAATTTTGAAATATAGAGTTCATTCTGAAATCCTGAATAGGTGTTTGTCTATGCATTTTGGCACTTAACGTGTCAGACCTAGACCTTTGCTAAAAATAAGCAGCGACTGTTCTCTAGACAATTTGCAAATTGGGACACATCTAGCATCACTTGTCTTAAAGAAATACGTATCCGATTTCCAGATACCTTTTCCTCACCAACAACTACTAGGCACAGAAAACGCTAACAGCAGACAGCATGTCAAAACCCCAGCAAAGCTCAGCTGACTGCAGCGCCAGCAGTACGATGTATTCCAGGCCAATATAGGAGCTGGAGGACAAATTAAGTGGTTACAGTGAGACAGATAAGGAAACTGAGGTACAAAGCTGGGAATGTATTTCACAAGGTCACCCACCAGGCCAACTACACAGCTGAGAAAACAACCCACATATTCTGCTCCTGTCCCCCCATTAGGCTGTCTACCCAGAATACGCACCTCACATGAAAGCGCTCTCCTACACACCCTTCCTCCTATAATTTTGTTTAACAACCTGCAAAAGTTACAGCGTATGTAATTCTCTCTAATATTTACAGCCTCTGGTTAAAACAATTGCAAGCTATTAAAGTGTGTTATAACCTCACAAAAAATAACCTTGTACAAAAATCGCCTGTGCTTAGTGTCCCTAAATCTTAACAAGGAAAGGTAATTGTTAGCGATAGTTTTCCATCTCTTCAAAGCATAAAAGAGCCAAACATCAGACAACTATATTTCATATTGTAGACACACCAAGACACAGTGAGACTGCTGTATACCGCTGCAACATGAGTAAGCTGAGGGTCAGGGACCCCAGACACAGTTATGTAGCTGAAACACAGAGAGCAGAAGCCAGCCGCAGAACACACAGTACGGAATCAGATGCATCAACCTAGCAAGCATCCAATTAATGTAAGTAGTAGTATTATTACCCAGCACAAACTCAGTATTAAACACCCAACATTGTGAACACTTTCTGTCCAGAGCCCTGAGAATAAAGCTAAAATGCAAAGGACCTTAAAAGTTAGCAAATTCAGCTTCTTGCAAATTAAGATATGTAAGAACTGCAGAAATCAGGCAAAAAGTGTGACAGTAACCCCCACTTTTTCTTTTCTTTTTTAAGTGAACAAGGCTATTTATAGCAGCGCGCTCTCAGATGACAGCAGCACAGAGAAAGCAAGACAGTTATTTAAAGAGGTAAGTAAAGTGAAGGCTTTACAAGTTAAAACCATGCTACTCCTGAACCCCAGTGAACAGCCAGCGCAGAGATGCCGAGCACTGTTCTGACATGTTGACTGGAACATCCATCATTGACCAAGTGGCCAGACACATTCAAAGTCTGCAGCATTTCAAGGGACAGCACTGGGTCATGAGTACTCTGAGAGCTTAGGAATGGCCAGAACATCCTACCTTGAGAAAAAACTAACACCTACAGTATGCTGGGAATACAGTGTGCGCGCAAGAAAGGGTAAGACCTATGTGTCAAGAGAAAAAAGAATTCCTCTTACCTTCACAAAGTCATGTGGTTAACACCCCAGCAGTATCTGCTTTCTTACTCCTTCAAAAACTTGTCATCATTAGTTTCTAGTCATAAGGATTTGACTCTCATTACTTTGAAAATCCTGAAGGACAATGCACTGTGTGGTTCAGTGCACACATTTCAAGGAAGGACCATTTAATATGCCCTTAGATGCGAAAATGTTCAAGCAGCAGAACTTAATTCACTACAGAGGATGGGTAAACCAGAAAACATGTTAGTCAGAGCAGCTCCATTTACACTGCAGTTATGGACACATAACTAACCTTGAAATTCCAAATCCAATATTCTGCATTTCTTCCACTTCACTTGCTTCCCACTGCCGCCACTCTGTCTTACCTACTAATCTGATTGTATTTTTTGGATTGTTTTTTCCACATGCGTTGGTTGGATATACCACAGATGGCTCTCCATTTGTTATTTTCTTGGTCCCTGTTCATTATGTTCGCAGCTTTAGTTGTATATGCAGTTTCTCCTGCTCAGTGCTGCCTGCACACTTCACTAATATGCTCTTTACCTATTAGTCTGTTGCTAAAGTAATCTGGGTTTAGTCCCATTCTCTGAAGCTCCCCACGTCACCTTCACCATTCCACCTTCAAGAAACTTATGTCTTGCCCAATTTGATTGAACAGATTTTTCTAATGAGGGATGGCAAAATCCTGAATGAAATCCTTGACTGAAATTTATCTGTCTGGCAAATGATGGCTTCCCAATGCATTTATTGTGTAATATCTAGGCTTCTATTACAAAGATCAGAAGAAACAACTTTATTGCCAGTTTAGTGCTCTGTTCTCTGTCCAGATTACAAGCTGCAGGTACATAAACCTAGTCTCAGAGATTTGATTACACTAGGAAAGAAGCTTTGCTTTGCTATTTTATAACCTCCCTTCTTGCAGGAAGGTCAATGTATGAAGATGAGCCTCCCACCGTGCTCTTAGCTTAATTACGGAGAGTGAGGAATAAGTTCACGGACAATCCTCTCCTGAGATCACTCAGCCCTTGACCTTCATGAGCTTCATAAAGGATCTGGAAAAAACTGTAACAGGTCATAAGAGGAGGGACATGAGACTTGTCAAAAACAAAAATGATTCAAAACTGCAAAACCTTGTGACAGCACTTGAGAACTTCCAAAGCTGTTTTTATTCTTAAAGGTCCAAAGCTGACCCCATTTTTTTATCACTTTGTGATTTTCTTCCTTTTACATTTCTAGTTAATAACTAAATTGTTTTTATTTCTCCTAGTGGCCCACATGAAATAGTACTTTTAAAAAAAAACAACAGAAAACTGAAAAATAGTTGTAGAAAACTTTTCTACATTCACAGTAAAATTCACACTGATAGAAAAAGAATGTATTTTGACACTGATGAAAAGCCATCAATTGATCTGTGATAGCCACTAACCCTTGAGAAGCTCAGAAACAAAAGGGACCAAGATTGTAACTGCACAGGGCAGCAGTGTTGGGCTCAGTTCCATACAAGAAGAAATATGTTTGGAACTTAAGGCCCAACTTGACAAACATTTCTGTACGTGGCAATGCTTGCTTAGGCAGCCCTGCTCCTCCGGCCCTACCTGTTCTTTCCCCCAAACCAAAGACAACTGTCTGTGTGGCAAATACATCCACCTTGGATGGACCAGCACAACTTAGGGGGCTGCAGAGAGGCAAGGTTTATGCATACCAAAAAAGTGTGGGTCTGCCTAGAGTAGTACTTCCACTGAAAAAATACTTGTGAAACTGCACAAATCCTTCACCCTAGCGAGTCAGAGCAAGCACTTCAGGCAGATGTGCTATATCCAAGCTGATACTTTAATTACCAACCTGCTCTCATCTGTCTGTGTCCATACAGTTTGGATATGAAATCTCATCCTCTTCCGATAACAGCTCTGTGGAAGCAGATACCCTCCCACAACATGATTTTGATTTGAATGAACTTGTGGTTTTCAAGAGGGAAACGTAGAAAACAACTTTGATAAAGGTTAGAAAGGCAGTTACTCATAAAAGGAGTTAACTCCTGACTTTTTTACTCTCATTTTCTGAAGCCCTTTGCTTATTCCAACATTAGAAACAAACAAAACAATTTGTCATTTAATCACTTGGATTCATTCTTCCATATCAGCCTTTTCTATTTATATATGGAGCAAATTTTGATGGCAAAAATTTTATAGTAGAGAGTTCAGCTGTGAGCAAAATCAGAAATCATTTTTGTTGACCCAAATGAAAAATAATCTTTTTTTTACCTGACAGTTAAAATCCATAATAAAATATGTTTCATTTAATACACTTGCACATGGCATACAGATAAAAGAAATGAAATACGTAACCTAACGGGTGAAACTTCCACAAAACTGTCACGTTTTTGTACAAACTGTGTTTGTTAGATTAGAAGGACTTTTTTTCCCTAATAGTCTTTCAGCTTCTCAACACACATTCTCTTCCCCTCCACCTAGTATATTTTTATGTTGCAGCTAAATTTATCTGCAAGTGATGAAAAGGGTTTCCTTCCATTTGCTTTCTGTCTACACCCACCAATCACGATGTGACACGCTTTTGCAGATCTTTTTCAAGAAATTTTGGTAGGGTAGATTAGGCACTTAAACCAGATTTTTCCTGTATCTCCTCCCTCATATCTAGCTACCCTGAACTCCAAGTTAATAGGCACTCAGTGATACCACCAAGAGAACTAAATGACCACAAAGCCCAGAGTACAGGAAAATACAGGGCTGCTTTTTCCGATACCGTCTCTGGAACTGAAGTCTGAAAAAATTCTCTTGAGCCAGTTGGTCTCAAAGGAATGTTACTGCAACTTAACTCCCCAGAGAGTCTTTAGTATAAGTTATATACAAGATATACTTGTTGGGGAAATTGCGTTTAAAATGAGCACTTTTATTATTAGCAGAGCATATAGCTCTATAGGAAAATGGCACACCAGGTCCATTTCAGAAAGATCCACTTCCCATATGCTTTTTCTTCGCCACTTTAGGATTTGAGTTGCAAAGGAGTATATACGAGCCCACATACCCACTAACTTTTCAAAAATGTTGGGGGAGTAGGGGAAAAGCAATGAGAATTAAACAGACTAAATTAAGCACATGTAGGTGGATTACATTAACACTTTTTGACATATTAATAGCATCTATTTTTTGGTGGTGGTGGAATTTTTTTTTTATGCTGTAAAAGCACTGAACAGCATGACTGTCGTGTAGGTCTAAAAGTTTAAAACAGCTGGAACAGGATTTGAAAAGCAAGTAGGGTTTTCACAGGGGCTAGGGCGAACTATTTTGTTGAAAATGTTGGGCTTCTCATTCCCTCCTCATATAGTTTTCAATCTGAGGACACATTTCCACAAGCACAGCTTTTCCCAAGCGCAACATCACACCCAAACTTGCATTGAAATGTTAGTGGGGAAAAGAAAACCAAACACCTGCACACTCTTCAGTAAATGTAACTCACGTGTAACAGTAAGCAGCAACCCACCACACAGGACAGCTCCAGACTTACCTGATCTTCACAACTCCTTGTTAGCTGGCTACAATTCTTTATACTGTTTGTTACTTTGAAAATGCAAGTTCCCCTTCCCACCCGCCAAGAAAAAAAAAGAGAAAATAGCATCTGCCATTTTGTCATTGATTCTCTTTAAGATACTCTGCACTTTATTAATCTCTGTCAAGCATTTGGAAGCAGACATTCATACGTCCCAACAATTGAATCCAACTCCACAGGCAGTGCCAATTCTTCTCCAGCGCAAGGGTGACATGCTGCACTGCTCGTAGGTCACCTAATCAGCAGTGAAATAAAGAACTGCCAGACCTGATAAAATTTAAGCTATCCACCTGAATGAAGCGTGCTGCACATACCACCAGGATCTGGTGTGCTAAACATGCTCTGCAGCATTTAGAAGTCTGACTTTAAACTCACTCCAACTTAAAGGTTTCCATTTTAATGAACTTGCTTCTGTTTACACAGAAGCATTTTGCTTTGCCATCATACCATGGCACGGGGAAAACCGAGCAGGCTAAGCAAACAAAGATTTGTAGTCATGCAATTTAATGTTAAGAATAGGGAAAATACATATACAGAGCTGTATTTTGCCCTGAGATATATGCGTACAATTTCCAGTGGGGTTTGGTATTTTTTAAGGCAATGGATATTTCGAACTCAGCAAAGGGCAGAAAGTGGGTCAGAGTCGTAACTGGATAAATGTAAACAGCCAGAAATTAAGTCAGATCTCACTGCGAGCATGCAGGGAAGATACAGTTCTGCTACCAGAGGGCAGAAGAGGCCTTTATAGCAAGAGAATCCAGTGCCTGGGGACTTGGTGACACCACCTGAAAGGCACGCTGATCATGAGGAGCCCGAGATGACCTGAGCAGCTTTGAGAAACCAGTTGGCAGCTATGGCCTGCAGTGAGCCTAAAAATGAAGGCAAACAAATTTCCAACCTGCATTTTACTTCGCAGCCCTCCTGCCCTGGCACTGCCAAAGGTCAATCCCTTCAGCAGGCAATGACTGAAATCAGAAGCCTTTGTCTTTTCAGTAGCCTTAGTGAATGATTTTGCTTGAGAGCAATCTACGATGCAAGGCAAGGATGTAACCGCAGCTGTGCTAGCAGCTACAGATTCTCTCTTTAACCTGATTCTTTTTTTTATTAGTTCTTCTTTATCTGTTTATTGTCCCAGGGAGTACAAGGACGGAATTGAATGAGAAACCCAAGGGAGTTTCAGTCTCAGTCAACACAATTTTCCTCTCTTTAGAGGCTAAACACAAAGCCAAGTGCTCTCCAGAGTTCCTTAAGCTCTCATTCGCCTATGAAACCATATTCATCATCTTCATCCCTTCATTCTTCTCACCTAACACACCGGTCTTTCAAGTCCTGCAGCCTCCGCTTTTTTCCCCAAAACTTAATGAAACTCCAGAAAACTTCAGTACTGTATTTTTAACATGCAGCAAGATATAAAAAACAGCTTTTATGTACATAATTCTCACATTTAACGTGTAACAAAAGGACACAGGGAATACAATTAACAGGCAATTAAGCAGTCAAAAGTGGAAAGAAATTTAAGTGATCCAGAAGCCATATTAACTTGTTCATGGACACTGAATTCTTCACTGGGCTTTTGGAATTGTTCCAGTAGTGAAAGCTGGGGAATGTAATAGGATCATGGAAACAGTCAGTAAATGAACAGCAAACAAGAAACTCATACTGACTTTGGAAATGGAGAAAAATGGATACTGTGCCCCCTCAAGTAGCACTTGCAGTCTCCAGGTAAGAAACAGTCCCCAAAAGATTAACCCAGAGAGGAGAAGTAGCTATTCTATATTCATGCAAATAGGACAAAAAGCAATCACTTCAAATTCCAGCAAAAAGTTTCTGGCTAGAGACTAGAAAATCTTCAGTCCAGAAGAGCGAAGCGTATGTGCAAGTTGTGGAGCAACATACAATAGGAATACTCACTGTGGGAACAGGCTTGATAGATATTTGTCAGGAAAAGCTAAGGTATTGGAGCAAAAGGATGGGCCAAATCACCTTGAGGTCTTGCCAGCCCTATTCTACTCTGACTTGTAACAGTCACCATGTGTTGGTTGTCCAGCCACCTAATAAGCCTGAAGTACTTGTACCAGAATAAAGCAAAGCACGTAACTGCAGGTGCATCTTCAAGAAGATATCCTCACATTTAAATTGATTCAGGCAAAACCTCAAAAGACATCTCATTGATGCACAAAAAAATAACACGTAGAATTCTCATTAGTGTAACGGCCAGGTGCTTACACAATTTCAACTGGTTCAAACAGGACAAGAATCAGTAGATAATATTACAACCATCTGCACAAAGGCTTTGCAGGACTCCTAACAACGACTGTTAGCGCTGGCTACAAAGTTTACTGGGTTCCCACGAATCACTTTAGCAATTCTTGCTTCAGGTATGCAGATCCACTACATGGAGTCATAAACCAGTAGAGCAGTTGGGATTTTGTTAAACTGATGTTTCTGTTCCAGCACATGACACTTCCACTCACTTCTCTCACAGATATTCTGATTCCAGCTGCCCATGCTTCTGTTCTCACCCAACATTTAGCCATTCTCAGCCCCCATAACAACAGATCCTCCACACGTGCTCTCACCTTCACAGACACTGCAAGGAGCAGAGAGTAAGGCACAAGCACATTGCCTACCATCATCTTGCTGCTGGAGAGACATCTTCATAATATACTTTATCTAAGCACCACCTACACTTTAGCTGCACAAAGCCCATCTATCCTAGTCTGTGTCATCAGCTTAGGTTAGACCTTCCATGAAGGACTCAGCTGATTAAGCTCAAAGTCCAGGGTAGTCAATGGACATACACTAGACAAGGTTGAGACCTCTGCACGGACAGTCAAGCATACTATGTTTTGGCTACTCTAAACAAGCATGAACTCCTAACGTCGCTTGGATATCAGAACCAGATTGCAGATAGCATCGGTGGCTGTTCTTGTAAACGACAGCTTTCAGTTAGCCAGAATTTTTTTTCCCCACCGCATTTTGACTTCACCCACAATTCTGGATGTAGCTTTACATCATTTTCAGATTTGTCATGAGGTCTCCAAGCCTGCTCCTGCACCGATATACTGTGTTTGCCTGGAACATACATACTAACACAAACAACACTGGATTTGGTTCTATGACATCTGCATTTTCTTCAGCAACTGGGTATTCCCTCCTCACTCTCTTCAAATGTCTGCTTAATCAGAACACTTAGTCAAAATATATGAGATTTTAAGTTTATTAATGTAAAAATGTCTCTAGAGCTCAATTTATATCACATTATAAATTACTGCATTTTAAGCATGTGCAACAACTATTATTCATGCAATCAGAAATGTTTTCCTGATTGCATTTATGCAGTTTTCAAACATGTATTATAACTGACCTTATTAAATATGCTGAAGCACCACTTACACAAAATCATACAAAAGCACAGTTCCTCGACTGAGCCTTCAAGTAGCACTTACAAGCATGAATCAGTGCTAATTGCTTCACATTTATCATCTCTGAAATCACAGTATGGGCAAGAGTTCTCAAACAGCTGTGTAGGTCACAGCTTGGCAGCAGCTTGCTAGGGAAGTTATTTGCTCCCCACTTGCCCCCAGCCTTTTTTAAAAAAAGAAAAAAAAAAAACCCCACCACAAAAAAAAACCCAACAAACTATCTTCAGCCAAATAATCCAAGGTTGCAGAGAACATGTTCTTTTTCATCACCTGTATGTCTACCCTGAATTTATAAGTAGTCCATCAAAACACAGTAAAATAAAATCCTCACTTTATAATCTAGAACCCTGAAGCTCAGGTTCTAAACAATGCCATGTATTTCATATGCAGACATCCTTGGTAATTTATTGTATCCCAAATTGTCTGATGTTGCATCTTCATGCATGTTTATTCCAAAACAAAATGATTCATTTAAAATTTGTATGTTAAAGAAAAATCAAAAGGAGTAAAAGTCATCAAATTCTTTAGAAACATATACCCTTTTTCTTCAGTAAGCAGAGAGAAATTACAGAACTTGATTGCCCACAACTTTTATCCTTGTACAGTCAATGACCCTTTCAAAAGAGTTGCCACAAACATCCTTCAAATTCAGTTGGAGAGTGTTTTAAAATGGCTTTTACAAAAGTGTAAAGTGGTTCCATGTAATTGTGTCTCCCAACCTCTAGCTTAAAGGTCATCCCATGTTGACTTCCAGCAGAAACATTCTGAATTATATGCTTTCTGAGTGACATCAGTTTACATCAGGAAAGGATCTGGTCCACGGTTGTGGGTTGCTTTTTTTTTATTTTAAAATATATCAGCATTCATACAGCACTTGAATATTACTTATGAAGTAAATGTTTGAGAACTACATCTGGGGACATATACTTGAGCACTTAATCAGCAGTTGGGCTTTGGGAATCAAGATGTACAGAAACACTATGGTGTTAACAGCTAGGAAGAAAACAGAAAAAACAGTAACAATCCTAGAAATAACTTTTCAGAGCAGACAGAAGAGTGGAGACATGCTATTTTCACCTGGAGGCTGTACCCAACACTGAGGAACCTGAGATGTACATCATGCTGACATCCACAAAGACCTTAACTGGAGAGAGATGGAGCACCTGCCACTCCCAGTCTCACTAAGTGGCACACACGAGCCTAAGCACTTCTACTAACCATATCCCCACAGTGCAACTGCCCTCTCTGCTTTCCTTATCAAGCAAGACAATCATGAAGACAACCTATTAAACTTGGACAAAGGTGAAGGACTTCTACGAGAACAGTTCGTGGACAATATAGAGATGGTATGTATAAGGCACTACCCTTCCTTTTGACAAGGGGCTATGGAATAAAAAAAATAAAGAGCTACACACCAAATGATCATTGTGACAGGCTGACTACAGTCACACATTTCTCTCCATGGAAATCTTTCCGGGTTTTACAGTGCACAATGAATAGAAAGAAAAAACGCGAGCGTGTTTATGCAGGGTATTCCAACTAATTGCGTCTCCTGTACCAATCACATATGCTTGAGCTGGACTGGGCACCAGAATCGTTACAGATGCACAAAGACGGTGCTAGAGGCAGGGTGAAGTAGCCCCTGCTGAGCTCTGTGATACTGAGCCAGGCTGCTCTGAGCAGCTTAGTTTCTCCATGCTGCACTGCAGTTCGAAACTTCCACCTGTTTTGAGGCTGAAACTGTAGGGTGGTGATTAGCATGTTAAGGCTGGAATACTTCATCCAGCTATTACTCCCTACAAGAATCCATCCCAGCCTCAGCTGTTCCTAAAAGAGGTATCATTTACCTTCAGCTGAAAAAAGCTCCCTCCTTTTGTTTGCTGCTAAACACAGCAGAGCTGGCAGGTGTCACAGCTGCCACCAGCACCACTGCAGACTCCTGTTGAGGTGTTCATGTCTTCCTTGCTTCCACAGAGGTTTATCCGTCTCCTCAAAGACACCAGCTTTCTTCCCAGAAACTTGTACAATTCAGGAGCAAGGCAAGCAAGGCTTCTGAAATTATTTCAGGCTAAGGTTGCTTTCAGAGTAGAATAAGGCCCTCTGTATATATTTACAAGCCCTCTGACTCGTTTGTGGTAGTGAAGAAGATAACTTATCCCTCTTCTCTGGTGTCAAAAAGGACAGAATGAGAAAAGATGACCATGACTGTAGTGTGAGTCCAAGAGAAGATGACTNTCTTACTAAACATACTTTTAAATAAAGCTCTATAATCACAAGTGAAGTATAATGGCAGNGAGGTGGAAGCTGAATGGGGCTCAGAAAGCTACTTTTACTTTTGCTTCGGTTTTCCTGATTTACAAAANGGTAATAATACAGTGAAAGGCACTTTGGAATGGACTGGTGAGCAGNAGTATTTTAAAACTGGGGATTACTATTCTGCTTTAGGATTAGAGGTAAAATGTGTCCTAAAATAAAGAAACATTAAATTCATTGACAGTTATTAATATTCTCACACTTCTTTGACTTACATAATGTGATACATAGCCGTTCTAGCAAACTAAGAGAATGATGCACATCTGATTTGTCTTCATAAATCATTTTATTTTTAGCTATAACAGCAAAGCAAACCACCTGAGTGTAATAAAACCAGGCCTGAATGATACTGAATTCTCACTTCTAAGACAATCTGATAATCAGATGCAAGTCTTAAATTTTTCCCAGAGTTGTTTAAATGGCAATGAACATCACTCAACTAATACTAACAACGCTATAATAGGAATGAGAAAGCAAAAGGCGGGGAATAACAACAGCAAATCCACAGCAACAGGGAGTTGAAGAGGAATGAACCAAATGGCAAGAAGATGTTAACACAAATGAAGAGAGAGAAGAATTCTATTCTGAAAGGCTGGCTCTGCTCAATGGCACTTAATAAAGAATATGCCAGGATAATCTGCTGCAGTAATAAAGACACCAGGGTTCATAACATGCATCTTTTTTGGCATTTCGCTGAAATGGTAAAGTCATGGGTGCATTAAGAGAGGCTTCAAATGAGTGATACCATCTTTCTCCGTCATATATAAACCCATTATATTCTTTTCAGCAATAATGAAATACCTCTTGTAATGATTTTTCCTCACTCTTGAGAACACATTTTCTGTCTGTGAAATGTTTCCCTAAAGAAACACAGCCGAAGCAGAGTTTTGCCTTAGTTACCTCTGTCAGTGCATTTACCTCGGTAATATTTTCCTGGGAAAGTTCATTTCAGATTAAGTTCATAATCACAAACAGTTGCCAAATGTATTCAGTCCTCAGGAAATATGGAGAGAATGTAATCAGCGGCTTCAAAGTTCGGGGATGCTTTTTTCCCCCTCAAATTCAAACTGCAGTCAGTCATATGCTTGAAGTGATGCACAGTTAGACTGGTTGAAAATTTTCTATAAAAAACCACACTTTGATTGAAAGTAAAATTTTTGATAATATGCTGTTTCTTAAAGACCACAACTGCTGCCCTTAAAAAATGTGAATGTTTTGCTTTTCCGAGAACATTTGGAAGAAATCTTTCTCTTCCCAGTTACAGAAGATTTCATTAAGAAAAAAGCTTTAGTCTTTCCACAAAGAAAAAGAATGTATTCTGCATGGCTCTAAAAATTAATGAAAAAGAGTTTTAATGGTTGGAAAGATGAGAAGGAGGAAATTCCACTGAGATTTTACTGAAACCAAACCTCCTTATCATACAAGGAAAACATTTCCAAGCATCTCACTTACACAGCTCAAAAAAACAGATTCTATAGCTACAGTGTAACAAGTTTTTTCAGAAATCTTTAAGAAATATTTCAAGACGTCATCCTCTGACATATTCTGTTCCAATTCTTAAGTAAGGCTAAGGACAGCAAAATGATTCACTGACAAATATTTTTCAGGGCAACACCACCACAAACATTAGGTGGACTTAGAGTAAGTTCTTTGGAGCAGAAACTCTCTATTACTCCATATTTATGAAGTTTCTTATACAGTATGGACTTTTTGCCCCTCACCCTAACCCTTCCTGCAACACACACAGATAATGCATAGGATGTAAAAGAATTCCACGTGTTTTTAAAGAATGTTTTTGTATAAATTGTAAGTGTTCACTGCCTAAGGGGGTTTTACAGAAGATTTGTCTTCAGAGGCTCTTGCTCTATAAGCTTTCTTCCGGATTGTATTGGGCCCTCCCCTGGATTCTGCAGAGCAAAAAGATTTGCTCATCCTTTTGTCTAAGTTACTCAAGGATTTTCTATAAAGTTAGTCGCAAAAAGAGTCAGAATGCCTTAAATACTAAAAATACATTTAAAATTAGGGGAAAGGGCTGATTTAGATGTATGGCATCATCTCGCAAGCATGTTGCAAGGCACTGAAAACAGACACAAAACAGCTGCCCATTTGCTTTGATTTTATCAAAATAGAAGTTGGCTTGCTGCTTATGATAGGCTGAAATTTAGCCCAGGACTAGGCATATACACAAATGCTTTTGATGGAAGAGATGAACTAATAATGAATGAAGCCAACTCTAATCATCACAGAGCAATTTGAAACCCAGCCTGATGAGCCTGGCACAGCAAGGTCATGTTGCTTTCTCCTAAGTATCAGAGTAAGAACTTTAAAAAGGGAACCAAGTCCTGGTTTTCCCTCCTGCATTGATGCTTTAAGTTCTGTAATTGCCTGTAAGAAAATGTTTCACGCAGACAGTAATGAAATATGTTGTTTTATATAGTTACCAGATATTTAATAGATCTAATTTTCTGCTCTATTAAGTAGTGCCATGATTGTTCAGAAATTAAGGTATCTCATGAGTCTGCATTTTCCAGATTTGCAGGAAATCATACTGCTAGAGCTCTTGAGAGAGAAGGGATGCTCTGGAAGGTAAGTTTTCGTTGTGGAAACTCTACAGGCCCTGATGTGTCAATAACTTTTATAATTTCATTTATAAATTGTAGATAATATAATTATATTTTATACAGCACAATTACAGCAACACGACAATATGCTGGTTGTATATTAACAAGTCACAATATGTCTGTAACAAACCAATTTTAACAATTTTAATTAAAAGCCTTCACCATTTCCACAGGAGTTGAGTCTGACAGCTTTGTCTATTTCAAGGTTTTCAGAGAACTGAGCAGAGTAAGGCACAGAGAAGGGCTGTCAATTGACCTGTAATCCTAACCAATAATCAAATGAGAAAAGAAAGAGGTAGGAAAAAAACTCCGAGAATTTAATTGTTCCTTCATTGCAATTTATGCCACTGACTCTGGTTTTCAGTCTTGATGATCTTCCCCAAAACACACTGTGTTGTTCCTATGCGTTTCTCACCAGCGGCCATCAGCTCCCTTGGCCGCTCCCAGCTCCACGCTGCCCCAGCGCAGCTATTGCCCAGCGCGGTGCAGAGGGAGAAGGGGCTGCCATCCAAATTGTCCAGGGTGGAGTGCCAGGGCAGAGGGGATGCTCAAGCCGAGCCACCGCTGCCTGGTACAGAGCAAGCTGGAAACCCCAAAGGGCTTGCGTGCTGCCAAAGGGAGCCTTCCAGACCCCCTAAGACAATCACCCCCTGCACTTTCAGAGATGCTCAGGAACTAAACGAGCAACTTTGACGAACTGATAACTGAGAATGTGTTTAATAGGTCTAGCATGAAAGGCCTGTATACTTGTGCTGCCACTTCTAGTGTTTCCCCAATCATCCCGTAACAATGTGAAGCTATGAACACCCACACAGGACTGCAGCTCATAAGCATCCCATGAAACATTTCCTTCCTAGAAGTTGGTATCACAAAAAGAAGGTTCCTGTAGAAAAAGACTCATGAGCATCTAAAACCAAAAAATCTAACCATTCTCAAGTTAGCGACATGGACACTCTGCAGAAATATATTAAAGAATTTTTTAAAAAAGCAACATAAAAAGACAATTTCTCCCTGTTCTATTTTCTCTAACCTGAATATGAGAACCTGAAGGCAGGCATCTGAATCTAGGCTTAAGAACTGCAATATGTTTGTAATTTAAGTCATATTTAGACATCTAAACACAGAACCCATTAGGTAACTGTACAGGAGTGAAAGAAAAACAAAAACTGCAGTAGCTCTGCCAGTGCTTTACTACATGTTGAAAATAAATAAATAAGAGGACGGCACAGGACCTTGACCTCACGGCTTTACAATTTGTATCATAGAACCATATTTTGAGTCCCTGTGTAGCAAACGAAAATAAATAGGAATTATGTCTAAGTAAAAAAAAAAAAATAAACAACATCCCTTCTCTCCCCCCTCAAAAACAAACAAAAAATAACAAAAAATGCTGCAGCCCAACATGGCAAAGAAGAGACTTCTTAACACACAATGTTAGTCCAGAAGGATGTCTCTGAGCTCTGTTAAATTCAAGAGCTCTGGCTTTGCAGACCACAGCAGGAAGCTAATATCAGCCTTTCATCACAACAACGATGCACTGTGCATTTGAAATGGTTTTCATTATCCTGAATATATGTTAATCTCCCTAAACATCAAATAGATCAAACAAATACATATTCATCCTTACGTCAAAGACAGAGAATACCCAGACTATAAGGGAAAGTGTTTCTGAGGCTTTAATGTACAAGAAGAGAGACTTAATGTTCAAAAGATGCTGCTAAAATGGCAATGTCCTTTTCTGCTTACTTTTCAGGAAGCTGTTTGCAGGGCAAAAAAGCTTTCTTTACAATGGTTTCTAACAGCTGTAGGATGTCTCAGAATTTTTCCACCCTGTAATAACACAAGGGAAGGAAATTATTTTGCAATTTTTTTTTCAGCTCCTCATTTTCCTCATTCTATTAATCATCTCTTATGTATGACACTACTGCAAAAACCCCATTTAGAAAGCCAAATGAAGCCAAATAATGTTGGCAGACAGACATATTAGTCATTTGTGCCTGACACATTTCAAATGGCATGGTTCCTTTCAAGTTTTGCTCCCTCGGAGGATGCAGCAAATGAGCATGTTTTCAAAAACTACTCAGATCTTATTAACAGTACTTCAATAAGCAGAAATAATAATGTTACTAAAGAGGACAATTCCTTTTTGTAAAATGAGCAGAAACAAATACTATCACTTTAGCACTTAGTGTAGCATTTTAGTTTGTTCTTTCATCAATTGTATACATCTTTGATATTGATACCAGGTGTCAAGCCATGTGAAATCACTTTTAACAGCTGTTAATTATTACTGCTAAAAAAGGATATTATCCATCATACGGTAGAGTCACTTGTGCCTCCAAAATTCCCACGCAAATCCAGAAAGACTTTGCAGTGATCAAGGCCTGGCACCTATGCACATACCGAATTTACTGTTGTTGATGCCAGAAGAAAGTAAGATGGTTTCCCTGCTGCTCCCAAGAGAATAGGGCAGTGCCCAGCTTCTCTGGGGAAAGCCTGCATGAGGTTATGGATCAGAGAAACAAAGTCTGTTTTCCAAGTATAAAAAGCTCAATGCCATTCTTTCTTCATTAGGAAAAAATTACTGCTGACTCAAGAAGATCCTTTCCTTATCAAAACTCAGTGAAACCACAGATTAAAGGTACATCCCTACAGAATGCAGGTAGCAAATTCAGGTAGGAAAGCTTAATGACACCGACAACTGAAGTAGCAAGCTTAACACCAAAGTACCTTGAAATTGCATAGGGAAGACATGGAGCCTGCTTTTCTTTGCTGATCAATTTGTGTCTGTACACACAAGGGAGAAATCAATTTTATTGGTCATGCGGCAGTTTTCTGAGTGAAGTGGCACACAGCAAAGAAAATCTTTAACTACTGTAGGAGAGAGGGAAATTTCACAGGCCCTTCAGAGTACTAGAGTAGAAACACTGACACTGGTTATAATAACTCCCGATGATCCGAGGCTGTAGCCTGTTCTGTGTTTCTGCAGCATCCTCAGATTTACTCTTCTGCCCTGTTACGGGAATACCCTACATCCTGTGTGAGCTTGCAGCCATATGCTTATACTCAAGTAGCGGTTTTCTAAATTATCCATTGAAAACACACAGCAAGGTTGTTTCATACTTTACATGTAGAACAGGCTGCAGTTACATCAACATTACAAGTTTAATTACAAATGAGATACATACACCTCTAGAAATACTGTGTAGATGTTACGTAACATATTCTACTGGAAAACCATGCAACTTATTTCAGCTTTCTTGCTGGGCTCTAACAAGAGTCTACTTTTAAAAAGCTAATTTACATATATTCACTCCTCTTCTGTATTTTTACAAGGACTTCTTAATCATTCAGCTGCACCTTCTATTCTCAATTCCATCAGAGGAAGATTTAAGGAGGACTGTAATGATGATCTGCAGGAATGAGACGGGGCTGGTAAGCCACGTTTCAAGAGTTGCCATTGAATTCTGGAAATTAGTTGAGAACAGATTGCTGAATCGCCTCTAGCCCTATAGAAATACACACAATGAGACTGCACAGCTTGTCCATTTTACTGCATCAGCTAAAATCTGCGCTCAACATATTCATTGCAGAAAAGCCCAAACCAGATTTGACTTATAAATTGCTACAGACCACCTACAAACACAGCAAAAATATAGTTAATTATATTCCTCTATGATTCTATGTTAATATTCTTCATCTGTTATCAGTGACATTTGTTTGGACATAAATGATCTAACATCATTTTTCCAGGAACTATTCTAACAAACTGCTTTGGTACAGAGCCATTCATCTCTTCAGTCAGCAGTCAGGTTATCAATACTAGGCACTGAATTTGCTATATACCTCTTGTGTTCTCCTAACGTTATTTTTGTAAGCTATTTTAAAACACACTTTGCCTCACACAGCTTTAACATCAGACCAACCAGTCCTATTTAATTCCATTTTAACCAAATCACAAATTCACAAAAATTTTCATCCAAGTTTAATACTCTTAGTAAGATAATATTCCAGTTGTTTCAGGCAGAATTTCCGTTCAGATAAGATTATTTTTAAGAAAGCACAATCCAAAAAGTCCACTTTTCACTTATTGTGATATAATATGATCATAATACAATACAAGATAAATAAAAATAAAGTTGTTGGCTTCTCTTTTATCCTGCTAGCAAAATGCAGGACAGAAGCAGTGAACGCAGAAAAAAAAGATGAAACTGGAAAAGTCTGAGGTTTGTTATTTCTCAGTTTCAGAGGCAACAAACCTTCTAAGCATACCATTTAGCAGCCTGGTTATAAATGAACGGTCACACCAACTGTGTGACCAAACCAAACTTCAGCCACCAGCAAAAAAACAAAGGCTCCATTCTAAGGGTCATTAGAGCAGACATTTCTGCAGTGCTGATCTGAAACTGCAAAAGATCAGAATCCTCACAGTCAGCACATTTCTGGAATACAGTGGAAAACTTGCAGCCCTGGTATACAATTCTCTCCCTCGTTCTGCCATGCTGCGAAACTTAGCAGAACATAACCCACAGCAGACCTAAACACTATGTTCATCAACTGGATTACGATGCATGCTGGACACCCGCTAAGCAACCTTTGTGTTCTTGGAGCAACCACTACAATCTCCACAAAATTCTTATCACTGGAAGAAGTGGAAAAGTTTAGATAAACAGCTAAAACAAGACACAAAACATCTTTCCACAGAACAAATGTAATATTATGTTCTGCCAGTGTGAGTTTTTTCCCATATATGGTATGCATAGACTTTTTAAGAAATAAAACAATGCCTTCTACCCCAGTTTTGATTTCACTCTAATTTCTTTTTTCCCCTCTTCGTATATTTCTATTCAGAAACTGCACTTAAAAATTCACCTCTGCTGCATAAGATGACTGAGAAATACTCAGCTTCCTTGATTGCAAAATTTAACAAGATTTACAATGATTCTGCTTTTCTAGATTAAATTTATTGAAATCTGTTGCAACAGCAGTAAATGATCCATGGAGAAGCCATTATGGTAAATGTAAGGGCAATAAACTGGTCATGAAGAAACTGGACTCAGATACTGGTTCAGGTTACTTTTCTGAAAAAAATACTTGAATAAATCTATAGGTTATCTAGTGTCTACATCCCCAGGTGCAAACTAGGATTAATGATTCTGTAACTCAAAAAATCTTGCAACAATGAAATCCATTTCCTACAGTCATTCAGATGATACAACAAAAAAGAACGCAAGAAAGCCTACAATCTTCAAACCAGTGCTATCAACTGCCAGAAGACAGATCACTCCCTTATCATTTTCATTACATTCAAATCTGATGACTAATCTATTCATTCCACTCAGCTCCCCAGTAAATTTGGGGTTTCTACCTTGAAAGAGTTATTAGATTCTGGCTGCAATATCCTCAGAACTGTAAGGTTTCAAAAGCTTGTTCTAAAAGTGTCCTTTTGAAGAAATCATTCTTGCTCTGCTGTACCTTGGTGCTACACAAATCTTACCGCAGCCAGCAGCAGTGCTGCTAAGAGCTGACTAAGCACCAAGCCCAGCCCTCTCAACTTCTCTGACCTGTTACAAAGCCTCTTTTTGATCTCCATATTGCTTTTAAGTAAACTATTTAAACTATTGATTCTTTTTCCCAAAATCCAGTTTTAATTCAATTGAGAATTTAAGAGAGCCAAGTAACTCTATCTATTGACCATGCAAAGGTTTGCATCTGTTACGCTGGAGAAAAGGCTGGGTACTGGTGGACAACCTTCATTCACTGCTAATAATTCACTTATCATTATACATAGCACTTTTTAAAAATTTTAAATTGATATAATTGCAGTAGGCAAGAAAACAGGACAACTGCATGCAGCTTTTAGAGACATTCAAAGGCTATTCAAGATGTTGAAGAGTTGCACAGAAGCATTTTGAATGATTTTACATTACTTACTTCCTTCCCCCCCCCAATCCATTACATTCAGCAGTAACCGTCAGCTTTCGTAAGAGTGTTCACAGGGGTAGGGATGCTACTTCTCTGTCTTAAACAGTCTATTTAGGCACATCTCTTGAATGCAGAGAGGAGAAAATAATCCAAAGGAATACTTCAGTGTGTTACAAGGCAGGCTAAAATATTCCAAAATGCAGAACAAGTGGTTTGATTAAATGAATGTTTTCTAATAGGCTTTTTAACGTGTGCTTTAAAAATAAATCTACTATCAAAAAATTCAAAATTCTGAGACCAAGTTTCACACACATATCTTTTGTTTGGTTTACAGTAACTACCACATGTACTGGGATCCAAACGTTGGGACATATATAGAACAGTCACTGCAACTAAAGACAATTTAGAGAGCAGGGCAGGAAGCTTCAAACTGTGAACCAGATGGCTCCCCTCCGAAGCGAAGCCTCCCCCTCAAATTTTCCTCCAAGTTACTCTGTCCATTTAGAATAAGGTTTTCCTGTCAAAATAACAGAGTTTGGAAACACGTATTATGATATCAATACAAAACTCCTAGAGATCCAACAAAATGTCCTTTGTCTTCAGGGTATTCCTCTCCCCCCAGCAGAGCAGCCTCAATCTGTTGACAGTCTTCCTCAAACATTTCTTTCAGATTATGCGACTCGACTCTTCCTCAAAGGTGGTTTTGGTGTTCAGTGATTTAAAGTTTTTTAACTATGACATTACTTCACACCTAGATCCCTCTACATGTGGTATTAGAAAAGGAGGAAACATAACAAACTTTTACAAAGTAGTCTTGCCCCAGACTTGCTTTGATCGTCTTTACAGGAAGTGTCTACTCAGACTTTTGCAAAAGGCCTGCAAACGCTTTGCTTCCAGATACTCTAAGCAGTATAACAGATACAGCAATCCCATCATCTCATGAAAAATATTGTATCAGCAGACAGTACTTTCAGTATTACTACCTCCAAGCATTCAACGAGAGAAGCTACTACAAAAAAAGAAAGAATAGTGATTCAAAAGGAATCAGAAAACCAATTAAGATTATGGTGTTAAGGAAAATAAACGTGCGAGCCTAGCAGCTTCTGACTTGTGGGTTCCTAACTTTTTCTATACAGTCTTGAAAAACGTAAAAGATGAGATTCAGATATAACCAAATGACTCTAGGATTAGGACATTAAAAAGAAATTACCTTCTGCAAGTGTCTAGTGCTGTCACATACCATATTGTGTCTTCAGGCACTCACACTGGCTCTGTGCAACTAATTTATCTCTAAAAGCATAGAAAATACTTTTAGATAGTTACATTACCTCTGAGTCACAGTATAAACCTCAAAGGCAAACCACCCGACCTGTACACCCACTGCTTTGGGTTGATTTAACTTTGGAATCTCTGAAGTGTCCTTGGTAGTGTGTTGGAATGTGTTTAATTGTACATTTTCATTTTGGCCCACTACTCCACGCTAATTCATTTCTGACTTTCTCTAGAACAACTTCAGATTGAACAATCAATCAGAAACAGCCTATTTCATTTATATTAGAACCCTATCAAATTATTTTTGCATTTAATATCTATTTTATGAATACAAACATATAAGAAGACATTCAGATCTTTTAGAATACACCAGAACAAGGATTTTCCATAAAAATGTTCTAAACTAGTACTGCTAAAATGTGTTGTTCTTCTCAGAGGCCATTTGAAAGAGTAAAATAATTTTTTAAAGAGTAACTAATGTCCATATAAGAAGTAAACTACTTTTTACATGTGATTCTGCACATCAGAAAAATCAAATCTCTGCAACTGTTAGCAGCAATGTTATATACTGGATCATAGGACTCTACTTACTAGATAAGTGAGGGCCTCTATCTGTCAGAACTCACTTTCAAGTTCATTACGTTAGAAAATTGCTCTTCCTGAAGCATTTAAAGCAAACCTCTGGCACACTGATGAAAATAAGAAAAAAAATTTTTTGCTTTGAAATTCTTACTCTCCAGATGGCACAGAAATACGGAACATAACCATAAAACTACATGTTTACAAAGCACATGAACAGAAAGATTATAACATTAATGAATTCTACCTTTCATTACCCCCCCCCCTTTTTTTTTTTTTAAGAGTAAAGTATATTTTTCCAACCCAACTTCTCATTTCTGATCCATTCTTTTAATTCTTCAAAAATCCATAAAAATGTCACAAAGTTTTGGGGTCTTTTCCCCCCAAATGGCATTATCATACAAATGAGGAAAAGCCAGCAGGTATATTCTTTGATTTTAAAGCTACTTTGCTTCTAGAAATGAAATGAAGCATTACCTGAACAAAGTTGTTCTCTAATGTGCCCAGCAAGTAGCTTCATCATGGACAACACCTTCAAATTAACAATGGCTTAAATAACAAATGGCAAAGAATGAGAAATGACAGTGAAAGAAGGTGCAGTCCAGATGTTTCATATTCAGATCCCAACTGAATAATCTCCACCCTCCAGGGTAAGGCTGTGTCTTGCCCTCCAGATCTGAGTTCTCCTTAGAGTCGCGCTGTCCCTCTGCCCTGCCACCTCAAGTCTGCACTTCGATAAGCACAGTCTTACTTAGGAACTTAATATTGCCTCTGGCTTCTCCACGTATGCAGTGGTTTTATCTCAGTACATCTGGGCCGACTCGGGTACCTGCTTCTTGCTCCACTCTAGTCATGGAAATAGTGAATCCCGCGTCTCCAGGCTGCAGATAAGGTTATCAGACACGAGCACTCACTTTAGCTCATTAATATCTGAACCCGACACCTGAGATAATACCATTTCCCTCAGTGCCGTAGAGTGGAAAATTCAGTATATTTTTACATGCAAGTTCTTGTGTAGATTTCCTACCAGTAAACCCAAGGGTCACCAGGGCATGACAAAGAGAAGGCTCTACTCCTACCCTCTTCCCAGCGTATTTCCTTCTGTGGCCTGCCTGTGAAGGATACCTTCTTACTACAGGAGAGGGAAGCCACATTCACATGTCCCACTGGAGATCTACATTATTTCGCCCTTTCTTGCAAAATAGCTAGATTATTTGTCTTTCAAACAGAAGATCACTACTGCATATTAAATATCAAGATTTATTAGAATCAAAACCTGGCACTAGCCTCTTTCATGCTGCCGATTGCCACTTGAGTAGACCGGCTGCACTCATTTCTATTCTTCAATACCTACAAATCTTTTTAGCCACTGATTAGTGATAATTATGTCTGATGATCCCATGAAGCTTCATGTTTATCTATCCACAAGTATTTCTTAAAAAAAAAAAAAATCCGAATACAAGACAGATTGGCACAACGATATCTCTTCGGGATATACAGAACAGAATTCCCACTTGGTCCAGCATGCTAAACGCTCATTCAATGCCCACTCTTATTCAGAAAGAATTTAGAGATTATGGAAACTTCAGAACACATCTGATTGCTGTAAGCCAAATGCCCAAGAACGGAAGAGAGGGGAAAAGACCAATCCAACAAAAGAATTTGTGAAACCATTCAAAAATTCTGTGAGGAGCGCTGAGCAGAAAAAGAAAGACTGCAAGGGCACACAACTTGAATGAACTCAAGTGATGACACCTTCTTTAGCCAGAGTAAATGAGGACACAATTCAATAAGTCTGGAATATCCATGAGTTTAGACCTTTTCACGTGCGCTGCACTGGAGCCTTACACAAGGTGGACCTTTCCCCACATCAAAGTTAACAGCTCCTGGTCTGACACCTTACCCAAGGGCTGGACGCTTAGATATCTTTCATGCCTTGGACCACCTTCAATCCTCTCACAGTTTCACTAGCACAGTTAACTACGTTGCTGAAACTGACAACAAACAGGATGGAAAAACCTTCAAAAAACACAAATCTACTAACATTAATGATGAGTAATAGCTGTCCCTTAAGGGTTATTTGGTTGTCCCATATAGACGAGAGCTTGCCAATGAATCAACAATGCTACCATGATGCTGGTTAATAAGAATACCTCTTGCACACATCTAGCTAGCTACAAAATATTATTTTAAGCACCCATACGAAAGTCTCTCTTTATGAGCAGAAACTTGCGTGTAGAATAATGTTTTCTTCAAACTAAAATCCTTATCTTAGTTATGTTGTAACACAGAAAAGACTGCGAGTCACAGAATATGCTGAGCAAAAACATGTCTCATTTGGCTGCTGAAAGCTCTTGCAGATTGCAGGTTCAAGCTATGAAGAAACAGACACCTGGAGATACTTTCAGGAAATGCAAAGTCTACCCTGTCCATTCACCAAAAGGTTACACAAAGGGCATCAGCTATGCACGCCCATGGGTTTCTCCCTGTCTCCAACCTGCTAACCAAAACACAAGATTAGTAATAAGTCTTCACTGTGCATCAGCCAGCAAGCAACTAGCTAGAATCAGTTCACTTGTCCCTTCCTCACCGTTTAGGAGAAACATTCTCCACAAATAGCTCCCTTAGACTTTACAAACATTTTGATGGAAAAAAATGGCCTTTATAGAAACAACCATAAATGGATTCACCGCCAAAGCTTTGTCACAGCTGCATACTCAGGTCTCTATTCATCAGCATGCTGTTACGTTCTAAACCCTTAATGGTAATAACTGACTTGTGGCTATTACATATATTTTAGGGCTTCTTTACATAAATGAAACCATGAGAAGTTTGGTAAAATGAATCTGATCATTAGAAAATTGAACCCGAGGCAAATCAACACTTGTTACTTCACTGTATTCTATCCACAGAAAGAAGGAAAGAGAAGTTTCCTTCTGATAATAACCTTTTGGTAAATTGTGCAGCATCTGCTTAAGATTGCCAGGGACTAGATTTTGCCATGATAAAAGGATATATTTATTAAATTTCTGGAAAGGTAAAGATCCACCATTTCCAGTTTCAACTTCCAAGTGCTTGACAGACTTAAAATTACAAATTATGGATTATTCATAAAACATCACAAATAGAAAAGTTTTGCCATTTCTCCCAGATCATAATGTTAAAACACCTCATTTCTGAAGGTACAGATCAACAGCAATTCTAATCAAGTCAGCAGAGTTGTATGGTTGGAAAGGGAAATGATAATCACCTCCTCTCATGTCTGAAGTACCACAGAAGCCACCTGCTTTGTTACAAAACAATCACTTCTCAAATGAATATAAAGACAATCAGACAATTAGTCTACTCACAGTTATAGTAAGGTTTTAGTTGGGTTTGTGCATCCTGAGAATCTCTGTTCAACTATATAGCACAGAAGAATACAATACAAGGATGCAACCATAAATATGAAATGCTACTTTTCAGTGACAACCACTTTCACAAGTATGAGGTTAACTTTATACGATTCTTTGGACTTCAGAATCATTATCTGTCACCATAAGTTTTGCTGTGATTACCATTAAATGATCCTCTAATCTTTATCCACTGAATGGAAATGAAGTGCTATGAGTGTTACAGCAGGGATTCTGAGGGTTACGGAATTGCTTTTAGAACAGCCTATTAGAATCATTGCCGCCATGAAATACTGAAGAACTGTCCACAAAAATGAGAAGTATAAAAAAAATCTAGGACACCTCTAACCTCATAATTTGCTGATCTTTATCACTCTACCAATATATTTTTCTATATCATATTAAAGAAAAACACTAGAACTACTGACAAATACATAAGTATTATAATTGTCTTCTGCAGAATAAGAAAAAGAGTAGTCTGTAAGAATCTCTTCTCAATAGGTCACATTTCATCTTGACATTCATCTATTTTAGAACATTACCATTTTAATATCACAATGCTGAGAATTTTTTGGCCATCTATAGACTATAATCCAAGATATGTACCATTGCAGTATTTCAAGAATTGCCCATGTAGTCTGTCACAGAAAAGTTACAACTCTGCAACCAAAAGACATTGACTTGGTAAGATTTGGTGCCGTTTTAATGAGAAAACTCTTTTTCCATTCAGGACTATAAGCTTGCTTTTGCCACCTAAAGCAATATAAGGTATAGAATGATTGTGTATCAAAAGATAGCTGAATATTGCCATGAAAGGTAGGATTCATGTAAGTCAGTTGCCTAGGTTTGCTTTAGTCCATAGGCAGCACCATTCACCTCATTCTAACATAGCCATCCAAATTAGGTCAGATGAATTCCATCTGAGAATTAACTGCTTCACTCCAGTGGCTGCAAAACAAGTCTAACCAGTTGGCTTAAACACAACTATAGAGTAGCTACCTCAAGTTAGAGGAGATGAATCACATTTAAAGCGTATCTTATGCTCTGTTAAAGCCTGAAACATCACCAGCCTGGCAGAATTCTATAATGAAAAATCAAGACTGAAATATAGCTGCACTGCTTACCTAGTAGTATGGACACTGATGCCAATTCACTTTGAGATGGATTTTCACTGCCCCTTCCATACAAGTCGCCCCCTGAAAGTAAGATCTGTCCTCCCCTTCAAAAAAATGAAAATAGTTTATAGGTGACTTTGCCCTGCTGAGCCAACATATGGTACTTCAGTTTAATCAGGGCAGGTGTTCCTGCTGGAACCCTGATTATTTCAGCTAACTATGGAATGATAAACCGTGAATAGAAGAATAAGGAGAAGCAAGTATGACAAGCAAAGGTCAGGGAAAAGTTCCAGCACTTTCAGTATCCGAGATTTTCGCTTAGGGAAAAATCGAATTCCCCAGAGGGTCAGAGTCCTTCACGGCATGAGGAAACCACTTCCTATAATCCACCTAAGGTAATTCTGGGGCCACAGCATGGTGATCTTTGCAAGCCTCACAAATGCTGATATATTATCTGTGCAGTCCCTGTAGGAATGGCAAGTAGGATTGTTCCCACTCCAAAGATGTATGGACAGTAAACTGGGGTACACAGTAATTTAGTGACTTTGGTCATGCAGGGAACCTGAAGGGACATGAAATGAGAGCCAGTTTTCTACACCCCAGACTTGCACCTGCTTGACAGAACCACGCCTCCTCTGTGAAACGCTCCCAGCCACAGTGCCACAACTGAAATGCCTATTTGTCTTCTTTGTAAAATGTCCCCCACAATAGCTCTGAAAAGGCCAAGACAGTTGCATAAAGACTTGTATCTATGCAGATGTGATGGATGGCTTTAACACTGTAGAAGTGACACTTAATACCTGCAAGTTGCTACTCTAGCCCTTCGACGACAACTATGCCACTCTCACCTGCTCTGATATTCTTCAGTCTGGTCATGGATAAGGATGGTAGATTTTAGTCACAGCCTGGTTTCAGTTTTGTGTACAGGCTGATTAACCAAGCTGTACGTGGGAGAAATTTATTTCGCTTAGATGGAAAACTCAGTAACACAGTAGCAGCTGTGTTGTACATAAAACAGCATGACTAGGCATGCATCTGTGGGTACATAAGAGCGAAATAACACCCTTTAGCTTGCACTATATATAGCAAACCAAGTCATCAGATTATATGACTAATATTATAATGAGGTATTTATATTTATTTGTTATTTAAAACACTATAATAAGGTATTCTGAACTAAAAGCAGTACACTGCAATATGGGAGACAGAATAGACAACTGAAAATCCAGAATTCAAATGGATTCAAGTTTTTCCTCATTTAAATTAAAACCTTTATAGTCTATTTTTAAAGGCACTTTTCCCCTCATCAGACATATTGTAATAGTGATACAGAAACAGTACAGAGAGCCTACCTGTCGAGTTAGTGTGCAGATTCAAGTCCTGCACTGACTCCCAACATGAAAGCAGACAAAGCTGTGTGTCTCTGTACACGAGAGAAGCAGCATCACAGTAACATGGCAACTTACTCCCCTGCCTTTTTCTGGTCTCTCTGTCCCACCTATGTGAAATTTTACAGCTGTTTCATTTTCCTGGTTTGCGGTAACATTTAGCAATTCTCACACTCCTAGTCTGGGATTTGAGAAACACATCCTCAATCAGGCCATTTATTTAACTGCAACCACACGTAAGAGAACCTGTGCTCCTCTAAAGAGCCTGTGACCAGGGTTTAAAGTGACCGATATCTTCCTAAACAATTACATTTAGCACTAAATAGAACAAAACATTATAGAATATTACTTTTGAATAATACAACCCAGCTCATCTAATCTTACACTTCTCTGCTACCCAGCAAAGACTATAGGAACAGTTTAATTTATTAGTCTTTCAGGAAATCCAGTGCTCCTGCGACTATGACTTTTCTCAGAAAGCAAATCCCTCACTGTGCCTGTCAGGGTTCACACCATTACCTTTGCCCAACGAACCGTGCTGTAAAGCACTCGTTTTGCCTTACTCTCCTTCAATCCCATCAGTCACCCAAACAGCCCCGTAGGAGCTCTCTTCTGTGGGAATGCCATCGTTTGGCAGCTAAACTCCGTAAAGCCACAGGACTTCTGATCAGGGTGCTGAATACAGCCACCCACCGCCTGCCGTGACAGCCCGACAAAGCCACCTCAGGACCCCGACGTAGGCAACATTTGGCACATGGGTGTTACCAGAGCTGCCCACGGACAGACAATGCCATTGCGTCACCACTTAAAAAGTTTCACATTTTTCCCATATTTCCTAGTGGAATAAAATTCCTAAATATTCAAAAACTGCTGTAAAAGTAGTTTACCACGATGTCTGTTTTCCAGCTGGCAAAATAAATACGACTGAGACATTTTCAGCACTCCTCTCTTACTAGTTAAGCCAAGAGATCTTCGGAGTTTGTGAAACATCCACACTCAAAAAATAGGACATTTAAAAGGTACTCATGAAATATTTTGTGTTTCAAAAGAAATGCTGGTTTTACAAAAAATACTCTGACGAGTTCTATTCATGACAGAGAGGAATCTATGAAAACAGTGGTGGCGGAGAAGAGGGCCTATTGTCCATTTACTGCCTACCAATGCTTTTGTTTCTGTGTTCAGGCAAGTTTTTAATTGCTAAAAAAAATTTAAATTAAGCTGATTAAAAAGAAAAATTAAAGAGACTTGAGATACCTAGGGAGAAGCATGTTACAGGTGTTGAAGACAGAAGGCAGCTGCGTCCTGCTTGAAAGCAGGTAGATAGCTGACTGTGGAGCACATACACAAAAATACAGTGGATCCTGACAAAATGAAGCACGTTTTTAGGACATCTTTTATTCCACATTGAGAAGCCATTAGTTATTCAATATAACTGATTGTGGCAGGTTTCCCTTCTTCCCTTCACCGTGGCCCAATTCTCATTTACACTACTTGCATTTTAATGTCACTCTGCATTGCCAGAGCAGCCAACAGGGGCCTTGATGTGAGTGACATTTAGATACTATGGCTATGTAATTTTTATTTCCTTGTTTTACTTCCGTTCTCTCCAAGTCTACAGTCTGCAAACCTTACTGCCTACACAGGTTTTCTAAGTTCTTATCCCTTTATTACCACGCTCTTATTATCTTGTTTTCACAGTCAGAACGACTTTATGTTTCAGCATAAACCACCTATCAGCTGTTATGTGCTTTTCAGATCATAGAATGCAACAACCGTTACCTCTGATATTTTCAGTGCTTTTCTACATGTATCCTGTATTTGACTTCCTTTCTGATAACGTGCCATTTAGAAGGATAAATTTTGGGATGTCAGAGCAAATTTTCAAAGGATTTCTAATGCCAGTTGTCCTTGAACTCAAATCTTTTTCCAGCAGTTCTGAGCAACCAGTGGAAAAGGAGGGCAATGGGAAACACACAGTGAATTCCACTCATTTGCCTGTAGATTTTTTTGTCATTGCTTTCTGCTTCCATAATGCTTGCTTTGTTCAGCATGCCTACTATGAAAGCAGAACACATGGAGAAAGTGATACAATCCTTAAACACTACTGCTGAATCTCTCCTTTAGAAAATGATGGCAAAAATTGTCCAGCTAGAAATACTAGAGCCCATTCAATATAGAAATTTATACAAGAATTCAAATAATATGATCAATACAGAGAATATATTTATTTTGCCCATCTCTAGATTAGGTTTAGATATTAATATCAGAAGAATTACAAAACTAAACCAAATGACTGAAAGGCATTTGATGAGAGCTCCTCCAAAACCACTTTATTCTATTTATATTTTTTAAACACGATTTTTCAAGAGAAGCTGTGAGTATATGGAGTGGGGGTATTATTTTTCAAGGCTACTTAGAGCCCATATGAATATTCCCTGCAAAGGAATCTCTAGAAATAAAACCTCAAGGCTTAGGGGTTAAACAGAATCTTTTTTTCCTTGCTTCATTTGTTGAACCAGTTCGAAATCATTACGTAAAGATGGTGCAACATAAATCTGAAAGAACTGCACTACTATTGCATAAAGAGGAAAAAAAGAAAAAAAATACAGTCTAATACTTAAAAGCCACATTTTACATAAGCATCAGGCTTAGAAAATGACAGCCACATCCACTGAAAAAGAACACTGTGTCTCAACTCCCACAGAGCACAGCTCAGCAGGAGTCACATGCATCACAACTGTTTGTGCAGCCACTCAGTAAGGACAACAAATTTCAGCTATAAGGGACCATCAATAGTTTATGAAACCTCTGCCTCTTTTCTCTCCCCTCCTCCAGCCCACCAGAAATGGGAGGGAATACTGCTGGTGGGTTCTCTAGGTCTCCCGGTTTTCCAAAGCTGCCTTCTCTAACAGAAACCAGGTTTTCATTGGTCACAACTACCCACACTTAAAACACTGAAGTGGTGAACGGCACCTGATTTTGATTTGGCAGTTATAAAACAGTAAGAGGAGAAAAAACAAACCAGCCCAAATACTTTTGGTTGAACATATCTGGATCGGGACACAAATCACAGAATCGCCATATTATTCAGGTGGGAAGGGACCACAGGAGGTCTTTCATCCAATCTCCCAGTCAAAGCACAAATACCCTACTGATTTCATATGTGTGTCACTGAATGCCCAATGCATACAGAAGTGGACAATTTTTTAGATGAGTCTGATGTGCACCAATTTTGGGACTGCACTCATGGTCCATTCCTTTCAAGAATATGCCTTGCAGACAACTGTTCTAAAACTGGTTCTAGACACCTGGGCTCAATCATCTCAGTATCTGTTCCTGTAAGGAGTCAGGAACTGCCACTTCTTTCTTTGTTTGCCCCAGTTCCAATGAAGGGGATCTTTTCAATCTTTCCAGCTGCAAAGGTATTATTTCTGAACTACATGTGAACTAAGTATGTTCTGTAACACATAATAAAATGGCACTGACTGGTCACAAGACAGTGCTATGTTGGTACAGTGCTTTGGGGAATTTCCATATCACAAGCTCGTTTTCTACACAAGCTAGTCCACAGAATTGACTTTTACAGACAGGATATCTGGGACAACTCCTCTATAAATTGGCCCATCATGCTTTGTTATGAACAGTATTGTAAACCTATGCTTTGTTCAGGTGCAACACAATGCATTACTTCACCCAGGAGAATAACATTTATTTCTAATGCTTTTATTGATCTTCATTTCTGTTATTTGCCTGAATTCTGCTAAAATCATGGTATAAGCAAATCAGTCTAATGCTTAGAACATGCCACAGGTCTTCATATACATTACATCAACATTGCTGATCAATATTTTCCTTTTAGCCACTGCTGGAAAAACATGCAGTTACCTTTCAGAAATTTCAGTAACAACTCATTAGGATTAACAGGTGTAGGCTTGACTATTATGGATGTTCTTTTCATGCCAGTGAACATCAGCTTTTTCTATGCTTTCAAAAGCTTTTGTATTATCGCTTGAGTGAAGCTACTTGCCAGGTGACATATATATGAATTTTGATGATGCCCTTTTTCTCTGCTAACAGAGAATCCATATTAATCATGAAAAATGTACGTGATTCCATGGAAGTCACAAATACACAACAATAATAAAGCATATTACAATTTCAAGAAAACAGAGTCTCTGTGTTTTCAAAGTATTTGAAAAAAAACTGGTTTACTTAACTCTGCAGATGCAGGATTATTGGAGTTATATCAGCAGACTTTTGACCAATGGCCAAACCTGATTCATCATAACAGTATTCCAGTATCACGCTTTGTGATTCTATTAATTTCATTATTTCAGTGAAGTTACACTGGCTCGAAAACAACAATAGTGAATTAGGCTGAGAGTATTCGAAATTTACCCTGTAGACTGGCTTATGGAGAATTGTGTGGGACAGAAAAAGAGAAGGCTAAAATTTGAGTTATTTATAAGGAGAATAAAATAGAATAAAAAAAAAACCAACTGTTAGTCATTAAGTAAATGCAACAAGAGGAAAGAGGGAAAACTACATTTCTTAAGAACTACCCCAAAGCGTCACAAGTTTATTTCCAACAAAAGCTACTATTCAACAGATACGCACTCACTGTATTATTTCCAATGATCCAGTCTGTCAGCTCCATAAATCTCAATAATCACAAGCAACGTATTTGAAATAAAGAATTAAATGACCCCTTAAAATACAAATAATCACTAGTTTACAAACGATACGGAAACTGATAACTTGTATAAATGGAAAATTACAACTCATACCTGATTCCATTTAATTTCCAGTGGTAATAACAGATCAATGGTTAATTCATTAATCACTGGAAAAGACAGCAGTGTTACAAAAGAAATGGGTTGGGACTGCTGCGTTCATGTTCACCATGGTGCGAGATTAATGTGTGGCCTACACAATAAGCACCTAGCCAGTGATATTGCCATTTATAAAACTGAACCCTCTCTCCGTATTGACCATTTTATTCGATAGCCCTGGAAATCAAAGCTCTAGAGCACGCTGTTTTTTCTGATCCCACAACATCTTTGGTTTGCTCACAAGTCACAAAATTACAGAGTCACAACGCTAACTTTCTGTGTTTTAAGCAGTATCTTGCTGAGGTACCAGCATATAGTAGCATTGATCAGTCAGACACTGGAACTGGCTTCAGAGTGTTGTAGTGGCAGTTCTCAAGAGCTGGTCCTCATCAGTGTTTCCATATCTACAGTGTGTCTTAACTGGTTCCGATTCCTTTTTCAATACCTATTTAGCATGCTCCCCATGCTGCTTAATTTTCCATTACAGCAAGGGGTTTGTAATAAACACTGAATAAATACAACATTTCCCACAGGCATCACTGCAAATCTTCCATCACTTGACAGAATTACCACATAAATGGTAAGATTCAAAGTGCAGTGACTTTCAGTGACTGAAAGAAAAATAATTCATTGCAATTGCATGAAGAACTTCGACAATTAAAGTAAAATCTGGCTGTCCCAAAATTTGCTTGCAGCTGGGTCAGCAAAGCCTCTACGAGCAGCAGACTGAAGGAACGAGGCAGGGCAGCCAGAGCAAGATCACGCTGCCGAGACCTGAATTCTATTCTTGGCTCTGCCCTTCACCCAGCAAAGCGTCAAAACCAAAAGTTGCATCATCTCTCTGCTTCAGATTCCTGAAGTGGAAACACACTTTGTGACTGGAGAGAAAGCAGGCGGTGTAAGAGCAATGGCTTCCCATTACCACAACCTCATTAAGGGTGTTGAGTACATTTTCACTTCTGTGGACATGGGAAGACACCTTTACATCGCAAGAACAGTGAGAAAGCTCTGTGGTCCTATCCAAGAGCGGATCAAAGTGCCTGATGTTCCACTTACTCATTTGGTTAAGGGCAGGGGAGCAACACTTGAAGCTAGGTATCAGTGTAAATGAAAAGCTAGTCCCAATTTTTAAATTTCACATAGCGGCTTCATTGGCAAAAAAAAAAAAAAAAAAAAAAA
>Ga0065711_1001254_pt1 | contig 45872 bp, 28 predicted proteins | sample Hoacrofraction12_FD_59098 | JGI IMG/M metagenome (GOLD analysis project Ga0065711, IMG submission 59098) | Hoatzin crop microbial communities from Cojedes, Venezuela - Epithelial fraction 12 v2 (version 2) | ecosystem: Host-associated > Birds > Digestive system > Esophagus > Crop | place... | reverse complement strand
GCAGGATAGTCTTTCTATAAGTAGCTCCAGTAGTCATTTCTCAGCTCTGAGCGAGCAACTAAAATCTGTTAATTATACCCAAATCTGTCTGCAACAGTCTCTTACCAGTTCCACAGTTGGAATATTGTGAAAACATGTATCATGTGATTTCTTGTTCCCTGTGATACTAATTTTTGCAATCAGTTGTTCTTCCAGAATTCTTTACAAACCCAATAATAATACAGAACATTTTGGATAGATTTCTCAAAAATGAAAAACTGTATTTGTCAGCAGTTCTTGCAATGTAAATACTGCGCTGCTGGCTTTGTGCACAGAGAAATACGCATTCCAGGAAAAATCAGTCATATTATTTTAATGATCATTGTTATAGAAATATCAGTCTATTCTCCACAAAAGGGATTTTTTTTTCTATTATTTCCATGGGTTTCCAAGATATGAGCATACTTGCCCAAATTTTCTTTAGTCACTGAAGAAAGAAAAAAATCTATAAACAATTACTTAAAATTCTAATCACCCTTCTGAAGGGTAGGTGTATTTCTATGGACTTGGATTAGTAGAGGGGTGTGGGGAGAGTGGATCTTAGATGTAAGTTTTAAATTTTCAGGATTTTGCTTAACAGTTTACCTCCTTCCACTGAGTACATGAAAAAACTAATGAATGACATTTATTTGTCCCCTTTGGCCCCGAAGAACGAATCTATTTAGGTTCCACAATGCTATCTAGGCCTCAGTGTTTTCATACTGAAAACTGTAAGGGCAATAATATTCCAGCAGGAACCAAGAATCCAAACACTTAAGAGAAATATCACCAACAGCAGTCTCCCAGCTATAGGTTCTGAATTAGCCCATGACGGCTCCTACTTCTTCTCATTTATAAACTCTGAAGATTAGGAGATCTGTGCTGGAAATTTAAGCAGCACAAATTTGGTCATAAATATTCATCCCTTCCTTATTTATTAGGAGAAATCACTTTTTTTGTTAATTGGCTTTGCAGCTCTGAAGGTATAGGACCAGCCATTAGGAAACACTGGGTGGTGGAAATTACCTGGTATTTCCATAGCTTGTATTTGGCCCTTCACGGCTGTATAATAAATATTACAGGCACTCAGAAAAATGCTTTTAAGCAGTGAAATACACTTCACAAGGAGTAACACTTCTCTGGTAATGCACTCTAACTCTTTTCCCTTTTCATGTACTTGCTACTTTTAAATAGGTTAGCTCAGTTGGAAATGATTCCTGTTAATCTATCGTCTTTGGAACTCCTGTTCTTAACAGAATTGCTACCTCCTCTTCTGATTTCCTGAGGTCCTGCCAAGCCTGAAGCTTTACATCTGGCCAACAGATTTATTACAAAGGTGTCAAAATTAGCAGCCTAAAGCCAATAGGAAAAAGAAGCCCTGCATTTGTATGTCCTGTTAAAAGGCTCAGCAGATAAAATTTGTGGTGTAATTAAAACCAAACAATTACAAAGATGCAACAAGGAATCTTAAAAAGCAAGAAGCGTAAAGCTTTTCCTTCCTCTGGCATTTTGGATTAGCCAAGCAGTTCTTGCGTTGCAGGGCTTCCACTTTGATTTCTGGTGGATGCAGTGCAGCATTGCAGGACTCTGAGATGTCTCTAACTGCCTGACTATGATCAGAAAGGGTGGAGGAAGAAAGATGTGGTGGGGCTGGAATGGAAAAATCACTCTTGCCTAGTTCCTGCTCCTGTCATTGCAGGCATTCAGCTTCTGCAAGAGATGGGAAAGTACATACTTTTGTTTTACCATCCTTAAGCCAAGATCCAACTGAGCATTTTTGCTAATGCTTATTTTGAATGTATCAGTAGTTTCATTGCATTCCCAAAGAGCAGTGTGAAGCTAATACTGTGTTCAAAGGAAACAGTCTTAACAAGTGCTATGTGCTTTAAAATATAAGATTACACTGGATTTAGGATGTATTCCTATTTCCTCACTCTCAAGCCAGGACACAATGTTAACCATGTGACTTGAATTTAAGAGACTTCAGAACAGACGTTTGCTTTCACTAGGTGTGCCTTACATATCCAGAAGTTGCCAATAACGCTGTACGCTTTATAAAGGAACAAGGGCAATTCAATGACCAGCCAGCACTCCATGACCTACCAAGTCCGTCTGAGGCCAGAGAATGAAAAAAGTATGGTACAGAAATGAAGAAACTGAAAAAAACTTTCACTAACTTAGACACTTGTACTATTTACGATACTGACACACCCTCCAGCATGCTTCTTCCTACTACAAAGGCTGAATGCAACAAAATGTACATTTTATTAGAAAGATATTTTTGCTTATGTTTTTTTGGGAGCGTTTTTGATTAGCAGCCATATAGTAATTTTCAATCTTTATGTCACCTCTGAATAATACAGTGTCTTTGCTGTCCTAATATGTGCCCAGGATTCACTGAGAAAGTGCAAGAATTGACAAAGGCCATGGCCATTTTATCTACAGGTGGAATTAGCTCAGCTCAGGCCAAGGAAGTTCAAAAACTCTTAATAGTATAGGCATATATTTGCTTCTGGACTCTGAAGTAGTAGTTGTCTTTTTAAGCTCTGTAAATCTCTGGTTTTTGATGAAAGTGCACCTGTTCCTTCCTAACACTATTTTTTGATACATATTAGGTCAGTCTTTGACATATCTTGAGGCTTCAGGTGCTGGAGAACATGCAGTTATTCTACTTTGGAGTGACTACATCAGTCCACTAGGGAAGAGCTATGGATGTCATCTGTCTGGACTTCCATAAGGCCTTTGACATGCTCCCCCACAACATACTTCTCCCTAAATTGGAGAGGTGGATTTGGTGGGTGAAGGGTTTGGTGGATGAGGAATGGGTTGGTTGGTCGCATCCAGAGGGTAGTGGTCAATGGCTCACTGTCCAGATGGAGACCAGTGACAAGTGGTGTCCCTCAGGGTTCTGTATTGGGACCAGTACTCTTTAATATCTTCATCAATGACATAGACAGTGGAATTGAGTGCACCCCCAGCAAGTTTGCAGATGGCACCAAACAGAGTAGTGCATTCCACACACCTGAGGGACGGGATGTCATCCAGAGGAACCTGGACAACCTCAAGAAGTGAGCCCGAGTGAAACTCATGAGGTTCAACAAGGCCGAGTGCAGCGTCATGCATCTGGATCGGGGTAATCCCCAGTATCAATACCAGCTGGGGGATGAAGGGATTGAGAGCAGCCCTGCTGAGAAGGACTTAGGGGTGCTGGCTGATGAAAAGCTGGACATGAGCAGACAAAGTGTGCTCACATCCCAGAAGGTCAATCTTATTCTGGGCTGTATCAAGAGAAGCGTCGCCAGCAGGTCAAGGCAGGTGATTCTGCCCCTCTGCCCCGCTGTGGTGAGACCCCACCAGGAGTCCTGCATCCAGCTCTGGAGCTCTCATCATAGGAAAGACATGGAGCTGTTAGAGTGGGTCCAAAGGAGGGCTATGGAAATCATCAGAGGGCTGGAACACCTCTCCTGTGAAGACAGGCTAAGAGAGTTGGGTTTGTCCAGGCTAGGGAAGAGAAGGCTGCAGAGAGACTTCATAGCAGCCTTCCAGTACATGAAGCGGGCCTGCAAGAAAGCTGTAAAGGGACTTTTTACAAGGGCCAGCAGTGATAGGGCAAAGGGGAATGGCTTCGAACTGAAAGAGGGTAGGTTTAGATTAGTTATTAGGAAGAAATTCTTTACTATGAGGGTGATGAGGCACTGGAACAGGTTGCTCAGAAAAGTCATGGATGCCCCCTCCCTGCAATTGTTCAAGGCTAGGTTGGACGGGGCTTTGAGCAATCTGATCTAATTGAAGATGTCCCTGCTCATTGCAAGGGGGTTTGACTAAATTACCTTTAAAGGTCTCTTCCCTTCCAAACTATTTTATGATTCTATGATCATATCTGCCTACTCTGTTTCAGATTCCTTGGACTATCATGGTTCATGTTTATTGGCTTCTGAGAGGCTGGACAAAGGACATACTGACCCAAAATCTTTTTGAGACTTGGTTGCTACAGAAAGAAGACAGTCTCTTCTGTGGAAAAGATTATTTAATAATATCAGTCTGCAATGAATCACTGACATGTTCAAATGCTGTGAGCTGGATGTAGAACACAACACTAATAAGATGTACAGGTTGGGTAATCTGTGGCTTAGTAAAAATGGACGGAGGACAGAAAATCACCAAAGCAAAGGCCAGTCAATGCATAGGTGAACATAAACAAGAATTCAACATAAAGCTGCAGAATCATAAGAAGATCGCTGGACTGATTTGCACCAAGCAAGGATTTACCTCAAACCTGCTGGAAACATGTAGTAAACTGGATGCACTTAAATTGTCTTGGACAACAGATGGTGTTACTGAAGACAAAGAACGCTAAATATTTCAGGAAGATGAGATAAGAAGGCAGGATAAATTTAAGTGCTGAGAGAAGGGGAAGGCAACATGAGGAAGCTTTTCACTCCAGAAATATGGCTGATCTACTTATAACAGACGAGCAGTCGCTAGTGTCTGAAATCTTATCTCCCAAAATATCACTTCTAAGCACACTGGATTATCAGTGCTTGCTATAAACTTTATTACAGTACAGATGAAGGCACTTAGGACTGCATACTTCTTTCTGAATATAAATAAAGGTTTAATTAGCACTTACTGCTTTGTAATCTCACAAGCTGTAAGAGATACCAACACTTCTGCCTGAAATACCTTCTTCATAACAGAAAGAAATGCCTGTAAAATCTTGGGTACTTGTGTTTGCCTGAGCTAGAGATTTAGATAATTACCAGCTACAAGGGAGGCAGTTCAATCTGTCACCTGTTGAGGAAATATTACCAAAAAATATCACAAATATTTAAACATAGAAATTATCTAGACAAATGGAGAAGTGATCCAATGTGATTTTGATAAATCAGACACAATTTTGTTCTACAGAAATCTTAAAATTTCAAACTTTTTCCATGAGCTGGTTCTAAAAAGTCATTTGTTGGAGTGAGAAATCAGGGTTCTACCAAATTACATTAAGAATTCAAATATCTGATGTACAATTTCAGTGAGTGCAGGTAATCATCCGGCTTTCTGACATTCAGGAAGAATGCTGTTTAAATGCCACAATGTAAACTTTGTGAAGAAAATTAAGGTCATATCATACACCTTTCTTGGGAGACTTCAATGGAAAACTCAGTTTTCTGATCTGCAATTTATGTATAACTGAACAAAACAACAGTTTTTTCAAAATTTCAGTTAAAGTTAAGTTTATCATGAAAACAAGAACCATCAGAAAAAATACTACTCTATGAACAAGTATTTGAAAAGCAACTTATATTAAAGACTTTGTTGTATCAATTTTCTATTCTATTTTATCTTATATACTATATTTTATAAGTGTAGCTTCATTAGAATGCACAAATATTCTTCTTGGAATCCAGTAGGCAGGAAAACAGATGGCAGCTAAGCTAAAGAACATCTGCATCTTTGGGGTTTTAAATCTCTTATTTGTTTGTAAGTAACAGTGACAAATTGAACATTAGAACAAAAAGTGCAGTTTTCTGAAAATCAATCAACATCAAACACTGTGATTGATAAAACTTTAAAGGCAGTAATTATGCTGAACAACCTCTTAAAAAAAAAAAAAAAGAAAACAATGAGTGGAATTTCTAGAAGCAGGTTATTAATTAGAGCCAGTGGCAAGATGTGCAGAAGGACCATCCAAATTGAATTCCTGGCCTGAATAAAAGGAAATGCTGGAGAATAGAGGGGAAAAGTGCTGAAACTACAACAAGCCCTGAAGCCCTTCTCTTGTGTGAAGCTTAGCTACATTACAAAGCCACCAGAAACAAATGGTATCCCCTGCAGCAAAGCCTTACATTATGGAAAAAAAAAAAACCTTCTAACAGACTTTATAAATGGAGAAACAGCCAAGAGTTTTCTTTGGACTTCTGTCTTCAAATTCACAGTTCTTTTTTAATTATTTAATTTTACTTTGCATGTTCTGGCCCTACCCCGCTCTGTTAGGTACTGACCTAACATAAGAAAGGAAGATTTCTTCCTTCAGGAATCCAGGTTCAAAATTTCTTGTCCAAACCATACCGATGTCAGATGAAAGATTCCTCCCAAGATTTTAGCAGGCTATGAGTCAGATCCAAAAATGTCAAGAAACGCATGAAGTGTGACTTCAGAGAGAATAATAATGCACTTAAAATACAAACAAGAGAAAAGAAGCGCATGCAAATTCAGATCTTTGACTTCTTTGCTATGGATACCTGGAATAAACTTAAGAAAGTCAGTTCACCTCTGTGTCTGCAGTCCCCATCTGACAGTGAGAGTGGAAACTGTGTTCAGAGTTCTGCAGTTTCTATGAGATTATAGAACTTTTAACAGGGAAAGCTGCTCTTTATAGGATTGCATATTGCTAAATAAAAGATGGCAAAAACCCCACTGGACACTGTGCATATTGCTAGTGTATAATATTTCTTCTGCTTGAACCAGTTGATCAGAAGATGAGGATCTGAGTGGGGCTCAGCCTCATGTTCCACATGTTTACTCACAGTGATGTCCCTTACCAAGTGTAGCCTGGCAGAATGATGGAATTCTGCAGTCTATGAACTGTGCCTTGCAAGATCTCTACCACTGCAGTAGAGTTTGCACATAATCAGACAACAGAACTAAAGGTGCAAACACCCACAGACCCCTGATAGGAACTGCACAGACCTGCACATCACCTCAACAAGTAAGCCTGGAATAAACTCAGCCCTCCTGATTTCCAGAGTGATGCATCAGCCTGGTATCTCTACAGTGCTCCTCGGACCATGAGAGTGCAGGCTGCATGCTCTTTGTCTCCTCCAAAAGTGTAACTAGATGTTCCTCTAGATTTCTGTGGCTTGGACACGAAGATTTCGCCTAGACAAATCTGTTTTCAGAGAATCCTTCTATGATCATTTTTCACACCTTTACGGAGAGCTCAATACCATTGCAACTTGAAACAGAAAACTCATAGTCTAGAGTACAGATATGCAAAACCTCAGAATCTTTTTGGTTCCTGGGACTTGTCATTTCTGAACACCTTTCTGCAACCATCATCTGTCACAGTTGAGAGCCTAATGAACAGCTTGTCCTGGCTCCCTTCTTATTTTCCCTATCATGAGACAAAGCCATTGTGTCAGGCACTAAGACTAAAGGGTCCTCATCATCAGCGCAGTATATTTACTGATCTCATAACCTGTCACTGCTCTGTACTGGCTGACTTCACTCCCTTAGTGCAAACCACACTGTTTGTTGCAAAAGGAGCTGGAGAGGTTAAATAGTATCTTCTACATGGGAAGATTATAGGCTGTGGGTCAAATTATTCATTCAGCTCTGTGCACATCCAAAGTTGATTGCACAGCCAGGGTCAAATATAGATCTCAAAACCAAAACAAACAGAAAAGCTAAACATCTGTCTCAACCCATGCACTTGCCTATCTAAACAGTAGGATTAGGCAAGAAGGGCACACACATCTACACTCACCAGCATGCAGGAGTGCCACGGCTAGTGTCAAGCCTGCTTTTGGCTTCCTCAGCTGAAATGAGTAAATGCCCCGTAGGACTGAGCCAGGGAAGCCTTTGGCATGAAACTCGTGAATGAAGTGAGAAATTCAAGAATGAATCTCAAGTAGCTGAATGTGTGGCAACACTACCCAGTGTCATTGGAAAGCTGACATGAAACCTATGGATGCCACTCTGGGTATTCACTTCATTTCTAGGCGTTAGGACAGTGGGAAAGAGGGTCTTTATCACAGCCACAGCAAAAATTACAAGGCTGCAGGGCACCTCTACTGTGGAAAATCCCTCTGAACTAGGAGTGAGAGAAACAGTGTTTTAGCTTCAAGTTCCTGCTCCTCAAGCAGATTTGTTATTATTTCATTCGGGATGACAATGTACTCGCATTAAGAATGCGTAACTGTTTGGTTCGCTATGGAAAATGGTGATTTTTATTTTGGAAAGTATTTAAACACCACATGGAGAGGTTTCTACTGAGTTATCTTTGGATGGGATCCAAACTGTAAAATCTAACCTTACAGCAGAGAAAAATTCTGGACTGTTACTAAGGATACCATGAAAAAAACAAAAGCCAGAAATCAACAGGCTCAGGTAAAGACAGGGGGACAACAACAGCAAGTTTGAATGTAGTTTGAGATGAATGAAATAATAAAATTTAGCACAGTTTTACTGCAAGGCGAGTCAGCAATCCTGTTAAGATTACCTCCAGTAGGTTTGCTAGTACTAAAAACATTCCCCAAGACATGTCAAAGGCTGCCACAAAGTAGATGTACTCTACTATATCCACCATTAGGCTGTTCACTCCAACCTCAGTGGAATTTTGAAGTGAGCAAAGGATGATGGCTAAACTAATAAAATATGTTAGGGAATTCTCTGGAAAATCTTCTTTTAATTTTGAGTATAATCTGTTCATGGTTTATTCCAGTGTGTTTGACTTGCCTTTACCTGTCCCTTCTCTAAACTTACATATATATTTAATACAAAATACATGATACAAATAGATTAAAAAGATATAAAAAGACAGAGGAAGAGAAACAAAGAATAAAACCTTCAAGTTACGAAATGTAGCATTCTTGATTATGAAGCTACAGGCAAGTCAAGTCACTAGATGGATCAAGCAATTAACGTCAAATAGGAGATGAGAATTTATATGGTTTGAATGCATGGAGAGCATTGTGAAACTGAAGTGGTGTGAGATGCAGCACTGAGATAGGCTGGTTTCCTTCTGAACAAATAGGCCTGAATATGCCATTCAGAATTGCACATTCTGAAATAAGAATGCCTCAAATTTCACATTCCAGGGACCCAGTAGGGCAAAGCTCCCTTATGGTCACTAGAAAATGTGTCCTTCAAAGAGTGATTTGGACTGAAGATGGAGGAGTCTTCGCCTAAAAAATACTCATCTGCTTTTATTGATTGAAGTGAATGTCTGATAATTAGTTCCTTTGCTTGGATACATACAAGTGCCTAAATTCACTAATGTAGGACAGTGTGACCACAGTATTGACAGCCACAGGTAGAGAGCTGGAAAAGCATGAGACCAAAAAGCAAAGGTAGGTAAACCTCTTACAGAGTCATTTAGAATTTGGCATCCTGAAACACCTGTGTTTACAACAGTGTACTCCATCAAACGCAGCAAAGCCTGAACTGTAAACTGTGGTAAATTTTCATGTTATATTTACTGATAGGAAAAAACCCACGAAGCTCATTTTATCACATCAGAAAATTTCCAAAATCATGAAGTAGTAATTTCCTGCTCTTAGAGGTATCTAAACTTCTGAATGAAAGCACTCTGAAATCAAGAACTTTGGATCTGACGTCGGAAATCCACTCTAATTAACTCTGCAGGATTCCCACTTCCAAGACAGTGGGTTGCTGACAGTGTCTTCTGCAGTATCTCTGGCAGCTAGGATGATTTCCAGAGTTTGCTTCAGAGGTTGTGCACATGCATTTCCATAAACCAGTTTTTAAAGCTCTGTCTTGACACTGCAATTTGTTTTTCATTTTCCCTGAGGCTCAGTAAAATTCGGTCACACCTCTTCATATATAAGCATAACTCACATACTTTTGCTTCATCTGCAAATTGTGATGTCGTCCCTCAAATAAAACACCAATTACATTGTTGAAACACACCCATGAGGGACAAAAATATACAAAACTTCCTATACTCACACCAGTACCCTTGCCAGTAAGGAAAGCTGGACAAGGCCTGACAAAGCCTGATGTTATACGTCTTGATTCATCACAGTTAGATTCTATCTGAAACTGGTTTGTCTCCAACGCATCAGCCCTTAAAATGAAATCATCTTGATGAGCATCTGCTTTTCTACATAATTTGAAAACTTTCAAATGGCACGTAATATTCAAATATCAAATTTGAAAGTCAAAGAGGAGTTGTCTGCTGAAAGACCCACAGTTGCAATGATATTCAATGCGCAAATGAGGGCCAAAGTTTTTCTAGAGATGACATTTTCAAAGTGGTTTTAAACACTACCACTGAGAAATAAAAAAAAAAAAAAAGAAGAAAAAAAAACATTACCCCCAGTTAGCATTGTGGTTAAGCAATATTATGGTGACAAAGAAAGTGTGTAAGCATGTAATATGCAGTAAGTTAAATCTTGTCTGGAATGAGTTGCCTCTGGAACTGGAAGCAGGATAGCTGCACGAGCATGGCTCTGAGCCCAGACTAATTAGCCCTGCTGAGAACATGTTAACATGGCTATTTCACTTCCGTGACCCAAGCTAATACAGCTGAACGGTAAAGTATTACGCTGTACGGACAACTCCAATGGTTTTGGAGATGGATCAATTATCTACACAGTGATGCATTACACAATATAGAAACACAAAGAATGTTAATTACCAGTTATCCCTAGTCACAGTAAAGGCATGGCTAGACTATTTCCAGGACAAGAAAAACACCTTTCAACTTTTACAGACAAGCAGCCCCACAGCAGAGCCCACCGGAAACCTGGACTTGGAGTAGCAGAGGAATAGCTCCCTCCTGCCATTCCGGGAATAAAAATTGCCTTAAAGCACCAGACAGGAGTCAAGGTCATAGCCTTGAACTCTGCTCATATTCATGGCTTTGGAAATAAATCACATAACCCAAAGGTGGAATGCAGGGTGTGTACTAGGCTCTCAACTCAGGAGCTCTTAAAATGATTACATTCCAGTGTGTTTAGAAAGTACAGTTTAACCAAGTGGGCTGTGCTTAATTGCTATATTCTCGTCCCCAGGTACAGCGTGGTATATATGAGGGTGGAATGGCATACCAAAAAAAAGACAAAGAGCTCACTTGTTCCCACTAGAACAAAGGCCATTTCTGGATACTGAACACTTTGGGAAATATGGGAAAGCATCAGGGGCCAAAGTCTGATTTCTTGGCAGCTGAGGTCTTGGAAATCAGTCTCTAAGACTGCATGCTATGACTTTTGCAATACGTCACCAAAACCATTAAAGAGAAGCCTGTAACACAGCAAATGCAAACCGCTGTAATAATAAACAGGATTTTCATACTGCAGCAGAGAGACTACTGCTTTTGGCTAATTTCCACTCCATTCCGATACAATGAGGTGGTAACTATGAAAAAATGTGTTTCTGTATAGGAAACAAACAAACAAAATCTCCAAAAACCTTCTTCCCCCTCCAAAAATTTTCTGTGGACTCCTGTAAGTTAGGATTTTCATTTCTCACTTTATTTGAGTGGGGAAAATAAGAGGGGAAACCTAGGTGTTTTTTATGGCTATATTTGTGCATATATGAAGTTGTCCTTAAATAGAAATACAATTCTGTCATCATTTTGTGGTGAATATGTATCTAAAAAGGTAGCTCACTTGTTACTTGGCTGCAGAGGGCACAGTGCATGAATGTTGCAATTTTTTCCTCAAAATCTGGCTCAGTGTGTAATGATTGTGTCGTGTCTTTAGCTTATGCACACTGGTTCTGCAGTGTGAGCTTGAAGACAATGTAGCTGTAAAAGCTTGTGTTTATGCTTGTGTTTCTAGGAAAAGAAATGTGTGGGTCCTTGCTCTTAAGAAGTTAAAGTTTGTATGATCAGGTAATATACGTATGTGTATGTGGTTTAAAAACAAACAAACATTGCTGGCTAAGTGGTAAGATTTTTTTTTTTTTTTTTTACCTATGACCTTATTTGAAAAGAAAGCACATAACCCAACAGACTACATTTTATGTAAGTAGGAATATACCATAAGTAGTATCAGATACTACAGATAGGTCAATGATATTTTTTCTGCCTCCCTCAAGCCAAAAATAAAAATATCGTTTGCCATGATAAGTTACTTGACCGGTTCTGAAAGTGACTGTTGAAAGCACTTCCTCTCAACTCATACTGATATCCCCTAGGGATACACCGAATGCAGATGACGTAAATCTAAATTAGTGCTATTTAGTGCTACAGTGGCTGTGTTATTGCAAGGCATGCTTCGAGATGGTAAGTATGGTCTTATGAACAGGACAAGTGACAGCTGTTTGACTCTGAGCAAAGAACTACCAGCAAGAGTACTGTAATCTTCTGGGTCTGAAAGTAGCGGGGAAAAGCAAATGCTTTCCAGAGAAGATTTTCCCTAAGGGGGAGGATCAGTGAGAGGGCATATTGTTGAGCCATTGAAAATTAGCCAAAGAATAGGCTGCATTGACTAACCTCCTTATTAAAAACAAAGCCTATTCTAATTTCAGCATGTGTCTCTGGCATTAACGTACAGGAGCCCTAAGGCACAGTGAGGTAGAGAGCAATTGAGTTTCAGTAGAAAATACGGGTTCACACCAACGAAATTATTTCCAAAGTTGCTGGGCACCTCCCATCCACAGTTATTCTCTGCTTGCTGGGCAAAGAAGGCAAAGGATTAACTTTATGCAGTCCAGCTCACATTAACGAGACAGTGCAAATAGAAGTGACTATATTCTCAATTGTTGCAAAGACGTTGATTCCATATCAGAGAGAATTAAGCATAGCAGATGTTTCATATCAGAGCACAGATATAGAGAATTTTAGTCTGTAAACAGTCATCTATTTGCATATTTAAAGTTATACTAAATACTCATAATAATTCTGTTTTTATTATAATAATATGCATTATAATGTGTTTTTTTTAAGGTAATCAAGACAAATGTACAAAACCAAGAGTCTGAATTTCAAGAGAATTCTGCATCCATCAGGAAGTACCCAATAAATACAGACAGTGCAAAACTAGCATTAATAGACAGTGCAAAACTAGCGTTAATAACAATCACCTTACTTTTCGGTTTCCACTGTTTTGATTTGACTACTAAAAATAAAATTCAAGACTTTTTTCCTGTTAACATGATTACTCCACAAATTCAGTCTCATTTCGGGTATGGTTACGCATAGTCATTAGGATTTCCTTACAATACTTTTGCTTTTATTACAATATCTTATCTGTTTTTTTCTCTAGGTAATGAATGCTGGAGATCTCTAGCTAATATATCTTAGTTTACTATTATCTCTCATGTGCCTTGGCTTGAAAATGTAGTCTACAAATTTTTCCTAATGCATTAAGTGCTTTCTCATAGTCAGCAAATGCCATGTCTATCAGCAAATCATATATGTTTGCATTTCCATTCTGCCATTAATCACACCGCTGTGAAATACCCAACAAAAGATTATCCATTCTTTCGTCTGGCTAAAAACCTACTAGAGAACTGATTTATGAATGAGTTGTTTGTTTTCTTAACATTTTACATCAGGGACAGAAGTGTGAAATGGCTGTGGTCGCAGATCTGGATTGTTAGCAGTTTGCTGGACTGAAGAACAGTTGTAGATTTGCATAGGCATATGCTTGTCCACTCTTTGTCTTTCTGTGCATGTCCAGTAAACATTCTGAGTGCTCTTCTCCTAGACTCCTCTTAGTGAAAATTACAAACTCTTTTGTTTGCTCACTAATTTTCAAGCTTCTTAAGAAGATTATTTTCACTGCCAGTAGTCACATTGCTCAGAAAATGCATGTAAATGAAGATACCTAAACAAAATATTACAAAAACGTACCTACTTGTGTGATTGCTGTGATGGTGTTGCTGATATCTAGTTCATCACAGGAGATAAACATTTGTTGAAAGCTTATATTTACTAATATGAAGACAACTTTAAAGTGTCATTTTTCTGACTTTTGCCAGTGATTCCTGTGTGCCTGTATTCAGTGAAGACTTAAGGGCAGGATGAGAGCACTTATACTGACTGCTTCTGATCCTATAGTATTACGGAACAAGGGAGTGGATAGAGAGTAAGTCTGACACAGAAGTCAATAGCCTCTTCTGCTGTAGTGGGAAGAAGACATTAGTAAAATCAGCCCACTGTTGAACAACAAACTCTGTATTGACTGCTGTCTTCATACACAGGAATTAGTTTCTCTTCTCGTTACCATTTGAGGAGGCTTCTGCCCTTGACAGAGATGCTTCTTCAAAAAGAGTGCAGCTCATAAAAATCCAAGTCTGCATTATGAATACCATAGGGGCAGAAATTCTTCATGAGGAGCAAACCCAAGCATAACGAAAGAGAAAGTGAACGGAGTAATCATTTAAGGGAGGTCAGGCACCAACCAAATGACACATTTTACACTGCAGAAGACCTGGGGCCTGGTTCCTCCTGGTCAACAGGTCAAGGACTGCACTTCTTCCCAGGGGAGAAAACCTCTGGGCATGTGTGGGTGTAGCTCAGAAACTATATGCATTTTTAGCCTCCCCTCACCGCAACTGATTATCAGGAATGTGCCAAAACAAATGACTGACGTCAGCTCTCAGTAATAACCAGGAATGATGTACTGAGCTAGGTTGAAGGGATGGGTTGCTATATCCTTCCATTCAGTGGGCACTTTCCACAAAAACCCAAATACCTTGCCATTGTGTACACTTCGACAAGTCAATACTTATTGAGAGCTTATGCAACAAAGCAGATCACTGTTGCATATCTGCAGGTCAATACATTATCATTTAGGCACAGGATTATCATCTACAAGAACATTAGCTTTTCTAAAAGTGGTACACAGTCCATATTGTGTCTACTTTTCAGACGAGTAAACTTCAGACAGCATTAGTAATCTATTCTCAGAAAAAAATACTAAGAAGGTTCATTGGGTAACAACACTGTGTCCTTCTGATTTGAAGGGAAATCCAGATTTCTCACAGAAACAAATAAAATTTTATTTTTCTCCTACCTCTTCTTTTTTTTTAACAAAATAAAAAGATAGAGTCCTCACCTTACAAACTCTCCCAACTCGAGAAAGAATTGTCTTGTCAGATGTGCCACTATCTTGTGATATTTCTCGGAAAAAGAAGTAGATTTTATCATCATCTGGGTTATAGGTGTCCGGGATGGGAAAAGTTCCAATGAATTTCGCTCCTAGAAGTTCCCAAAAAAAGGTTTTAAAAATCTGAAGGAAAGTCTTAATACTCACTACTAACCTTCTGCTATAATATCTGTGTTTATGTTGCATCTTCCAGTGAAATAAAAATGTCATTATGTAGACATGTAGTGGCAAGTTTCTTTCTAACTCCGAGCAAAACTCACCACAGATTCTGAAGTATTTACTCTTAGTGTGATGTTTTTGAATATATATCTTACTACCACTTACATAAATATGCAGCACTGGCGATCATTCTCTGAAAATCGGATAACCCTCGGTAGCAAATAATGCCTACAAAAAAACTGCCTTATTGCGCTTGCCACCAACACCAAGCTAAGTAGATTTTCTAAAATCACATGGTAGAATTTAAATTAATTTAATTACACAGTGCAGCAGTCATAAATACAGAAATACACTACTGTTTACTAGCAATAGCTTGAAAAGGAATGAAAGAACTTTTATTGATCCATAGCATTAGAAATTCTATATAAATGACAGCTTTCCCAAGTTAAAAGTTTCCTACATATCTCTGCTACCACAATCTTACTGCATCCACCAAATCCAATAGAGTGCCATGCTGGGGTGCCCAAGTTAGCACACCAGACTCCACAACTGACTGGTCAGTCTTAAGGGCACAGTTCCTTGCAGTGCATGAAAATAAATTAGCTATATCAACAGAACGGTGTGCTTGAGTTCTTTAAATCTGCTTTTTACAAGGAATGCTACAGCTTGCCTTGCCTTGATGTGCTGAGCTGATATTACTTCTGGTGTCTTTCAAAACAGGCTTGGGTGTCTTCGCCTGCATCTTATAAGCATGCTTATTGGGCAAAGAGTTTAATACCCATCCTTCACTGTTTTCGTCAGCTCCCTCATCCATGATCTCCAGTCATGCTCTACCTGCTCAGCAGTTGCATTTTTTTTTTGTTTTATTTTTGAGTTTGGGGGGGGGGGGTGTGTTCTTTAAATTTTGCACTAAAAGCGGAAATTAAACTAATTCCAGGAGTCCCTGACTGCAGCAGAGCAAGCAACAACACTGTCTTGCACAAGTGAACCAGCTACTTGGGGAAGTGATTTTTAAGACACTCCCCAATGTACTGCAATAGATGAGCTTTTCTGAGGGTACTTGGATCAATGATGTTTTTCTTTAAACAGAAGTGGTTATACAAATACGGTGCAAAGAGACCCTTGACTCTAAAATACATTCTTTCAGCAATAAAATACACAGTCTTTGTCCCCCATAAGCAGGCAGGCTGCAGCAGAAAGCAGTAAGGAATATGGTGTAAGGTGGCAGAGCAAACAGAGCACACTGACGATATGTAGGGAATACTATTATCAGCTTTTAGTGTATCTTCATGTCTTTGTACTTTTTCTAATGGCTGTTGCTTTGTATTAGCCTTGAGGAATTTCCACCATGAACTCTACAGCACACACAGGACAAAAAGAGGGTGCTTGATTCAGAAACTCATGGTCAAAGGCTTGAGAAAAAATGCAATGTGTTTAAGTGCTGAATGTGCACCTTCGTGACAGAAGAGTAAATTTATGGGTCAAAATAGCCACAGTGCTGCTTCCATTTTAAACCTTTCTGACACTAGAGAATGGCGTCAGCAGAAAAAATGAATTGATGCAGGCATCAAGCCCTATAAATTTAAGTCAGGATTTCAAAATGAGGCTAAAGAAAATATTCAATTACCCCTCAGGGCCTGTAAGGCTACTTTGAAGATTAGATCTCTAAGCGTGAATAAATACATAAATACATTTCCAGTATGGTTTCTTAAATATGCGGTTAGCTAAATAGCCATTTAATAGGAAAACCTGTGAAATACTTCTATAGCATTCTTTTGAATTTCACATAGATTTTTTTTTTAATCTACTTTCACAGAACAAAACTCTGAATATATGTTTTTTTTAAATTAAATTTCATTGCTTTACTTGGCAAGCCAAATGCAAAAACAAATGTCTCAATATCAATTCCTGGAACATATTTAGAGGAATATCTAACAAATTAAAGGAATACAAATACTTAATGATTTTAAATCACAGTTGAAAACACTGAAGTTGAAAGTTAAATCCAAACAAAAATGCACTGTATAAGACACAAAGACATAGAGACTGAAAACAATTTAACGAATGAGATCATGATCTGAAAAGCACATTATGTTCTGCAAGCGAGATCTTTGTCTCATCTTTTTTAATCTACCCATAGAACATAGTAAAATGTGTTTAAACCAACTGTGTTTTTGGATTCTTTGCATGGGAAACAAATTCTGTGATGATGATTTTAAACCACTGTTTCTTTTCCCATATATGTGGTTGTCCCCCCCAGTTGCTTCAATAGAAGGTTTTGCCGTGTATTAATTTCGTGGCTAGAATCTGTTTGACCAAACGGGATTAAAGACATTATGACCTCTGACAATAGATGCTGAAATAAATTCAGGTGTTGCTCTTGCTTTTTCATATCTGCTCTTGTGGCCTAGCTGGAACAGCTGTGACACCTAGTCTTTTACTGCTGGCTCACTGGAGTGGTCATGTTTACTGTTGGATACCTGTTGGCTCTCACACCCTTCCAGCACCAGCAGTAGATTTACACAGTGCAACCATGCATGCCTTAGTAAGACCTACAGAGAAGTAAGACTCATTAGGCTCAGAAAAAGAGGACAGCAAAAGAGTAGGAAATCCCAGAACATTAAGAAATGAAAAAATGACCCAGAACAGGGGGAGGCAGCAGGTCTTCATGGCCGGGTTGACAGAAATCTGTGGCATGATAAAATGCAAGTGCTCACCTCATTTACCTTTAACTGTCTAGAAGTCAAGCTCCTAACCTACACTCGTCAAGGTCCTCTCTCAAGAAGGGACACAAGGAAGAAAGTGACAATGAATTATCCTATTTTAAGACAGATTCCTACAACAGGTGGGGCGAGTCACCCTGTGGAATTATCACCTCTCTCCGTAAGTTACAGACAGAGAAAAGTGAAATGACTGAGCTCAGACAGGATGCTCACTTTTGCCTTTTAGAGCTAAGAGAGCTGAATCTCATCCAAAGTTCACAGGATATAAAGAAGTCATTGCCTGCAAGTCTTTGCCCTGGCAAAGATGACTAAATTGTAATGAAAAAATAATTTAAAACGATGAACGCATTTCAGGGAAGTACTCATTCCAGCTATGGCTTCAGCTTCCTGTAACGGAGGGAAGAATGTGAAGCTGCTTAGTGCTGCCTGTATGTAGGGCTCAGGTATCCAACTTCTGGACGCCCTCCCCTGCCCGCTAGGCTGGAACGGGGCAGACTTGTTTCCAGTGGGCAGCTTTGCCATCCAAAGTGGGACCACCACCGTCACAGGACTCATCCTCAGCCCCGGGAGTCAGCGGCTGTGGGAGCGCCTGATTCTTCAGCTCTGCAGGAGAAGGGCTGAAGTCTGAGCAGAGGCAGCATCCCCTCTGTCTGCAGTGCCATTGCGCGCAGGAGTATGAGCCTGTGTGAGCATGAGTCATGGGAAAGATTAGCTGCCTTCCTCCCTTCCTCTTTTGTGGAGCTGCTATTCAGTCACTGAGATTAAGACATGTCTTAATTAGTCAAGATAGAGATGCCCTGTAAGGAACTGGAAGGTATCCTACGCATTTTTCCCTAATGCTTTGTCTTTCCCTCCCTTCCCCCAGGAAAGAATAATTCTGTTTCCAGAAACAGAATAAGACTAAACTTTAAAAATATTAAGGTGCATTATAATAAAACTTCCTCAGTCCTCTGAAAAAAAAAAAAAGATATATGTTTTATGCTTATCCTAAGTAAAACATGAGTCATGCCTGGAAATAATTTATTTCTAATTGTACAATTACTCAAGTATATACAACCTTTCCTGGAGGTCTAACACATGCTTGGTAAATGAAAGGGTGGCAGATTTAGGAAAGAGGGGATTTAGATGAGATGGGAGTTTTAAATCTGAAATCAAGTAAATATTTTCTTTATACCAATATCGGCTGAAAGCACTAGTGTATGCAATTGGTAATGTTACACAATAAAGTAAGAAAATATTGGCTACCCTATGGCTTATTGCAGAAACAATTCCATCATTTAGAGTTGCACTCAAAATTTTCTCCAACATTAAAAGGACCATTTCAAAAAAATATTAAAAGCACCTAGTTTATACATGTGCCTCCTAGTACAACACTGAATGGATTGTGTATGTGAAGTCTTAGACAGAGTGTTGCTGTAGTTTTTTATATGGCCGGAAACAAGGTAAACCTGAAGAATATATAGGGTCTTCAATGTTTATACAGTGTAGGGTAATTTTCACGTTGCAGTCTAGCACACTAAAGCTGTTTTTCAAACCCAGACATATTAATATATTATTCTCCTTAGAAAACTTTCACAAATACAGACCCTTTAATTGAAAGCAGAGTAAAAAATGAATCAACCTAAATTGAAGAAGAAAGGCAGGCTCGCCCCCTCCTAGACTCCAAAATAAAATATGTAACAGTTCTCAAATCTTCAGTTTATCCTGTGTTTTTGTACTGTTCCCTTGTCTCAAACCACTCATGAAGAAACATGAACACTATAAATAAAGGTTTGGAACTGAACATTTAAGCTATCAGTTCTTTTGGGCTGAGAATTGAACACTGTAATGCTCATCAAGGTGGCTCTATACTAATGATAACACCAGATGCTCCCAGGGCCATACTGCAGTAAATCTTTCTATTGAGGGTCTTATAGCACCCCTTAGGAAAGTGGCTGCCCCAACCGTTTTTCCATACTGAGCACCACTAGGCCGCTAGTGATAAAACTGGGTATTTAGTTGCACTGTCACAGAGCTGTCTGCTGGAAGAATACATCCTGGTCCCCACCATTTACAACCTGTTTATGGTCTACATTGCACTACAGATATGTAGAAATGAGATGGAAGACGTAGGAAAGGTGAGACAAGGAAGGTTTTCAGCACAGGAGATGAAAGTAGGATAGGTGAGCAGAGTCAGATGTTGGATTTTTCTGTCTGTCTGAAGGACTGCTCCTATTGGGAAAGGTAAAATGACTTTAAATGGCTTTTCTTCTCCTCCCTAGCTCCCAGGAGAAATCCTGAGGTTATGGAGTTGCATCTAAACAGAAATGTAAGGCAACAGCTTAGAAGAAGAGAGAGGAGGAGTAGGAAAAAAAAATAGTAACAAAAAAAGAACATTTCCTCTTGCTGAGGTCTCAAAGAGTTAAGAGGCAAAATTATCCCTTTCAGTTGTCTGCTGGGAAGACAACTTAACCCTGTGGTCAGCAGGCCCTGGCTTTACAATACACCCATAATAGTTACACAGGCATCCTGAATCAGGGCCAATGTTGCCACATTTTTAAAGACAGTTGACGGCTAAAAGGGGGATACTTTAATTGAACAGGGTTAGCTCGTGAGCGAAGTTTTCCATGTTGCTCTGTGTGTGGTTTGAGACTGGCTGGGTGTAAATGCATCCAGTTTTTTAGAGGGTTTACTAGCTCAGAATGTTTTTTAACGGGCCAGAAAAATCAGTGTTTTGCTTGGGAAGCTATTTTAGGGTGCCCTTAGTGGTTTTAAAATGATCTTCACAGCAACAAAGGGTATTTTTCCCCTTCAAAAAAGGAAAATAAAAAAAAAAGAAAATACCTCCTACCTAAAAACATAGAATTTCTAGTCTGTCATTTTCAACATGCTGTAGGGAACAGCTTTTAATAAGAGATCGGAAAAAAGTTTAAAAAAAATTATTCCAACAAGACTGGAAACAGAAGCATTTAAGTCATGATATTATTCCAATTACAGGGCTACATACAGATGTATGGATCAAAGACGGAAAGAATGATTAGGCCTTATGCTCCTACTCTTTTTTCATTAGCATTTTGACCTCTGTGACTTTTCTCCAGTGCATTTTTTTTTCCACTAAGCTTTTTTAAAAAACGTTTACGTAATTCAAAGATACAATGATACAATATCTATATTTATAGTTACGGGACATATATTTTTATAAGAAAGCGGTTATTAACTTCAGAGAGGAAAGGACAATGCAAATGACAACAGCATATGTTTGGGATCTTACCAGTAAGCCAGTAATGTTCAGAAATGTCAGTTCTGATGTAATGGTGGTCGTGAGAAGGGCCCAAAGAACGTGTTAGAGCAGTGTCTTTGCCAAGGAAATCAGAAGCTGTTCCAGCATAAAGATACTCATCTATAAATGAAAAAGAAATAGGGTTTCTACAGCTGTGGGGTAAACAAAATTAAAACTATTTGTGTTGTGTTAGGTGAACAACACCTGTGTTTAATTGGTCTATGAATTAATTTAACGTTTTAAATTCTTATTGGTTTATGTTTTAATGGGATTTTGGGTTCCATGAAGTTACTTACATTTAAATGAGGGTAATGTTTGTGATTATATGCCTGAGAAGTAAAGGAGTCCAAATCTAATTTAGGTACTCAGAAAAGCAAATTCCCAGACTTTAACGAGTGTTGAGCCCTTAAGAGTATAAAGATGTATTCAATCTGAGCTTCCTGCCCCGTGAGCACTGCCCGTGGACCTGGGGGCTGTGGCAAGGACTCGATCGTCTATCCATTCAAGCTAGTTCTTGTGTCCCAGACTTGCCACAGCCCTGATGGCATTGCTGTTCCTGGGCTTGAGATAATAAACATGATGGATGCTTCACTACAGCAGATTTGCAACTTGGCCCTTTCCTGGTGTAGGGATCTCCGTCCAACACTTCATTCACGAAGAAGAATTTAGGCACTATGGGAATTCTTCTCAACTGTGTAACATGTTAATAGTAGGAATATGGCTACAGACTCAAATTGTGATCATTTTAACATAGTGAGTGGTCCCACGAAAATAAATGAAACATCTTGCTTGAATAAGGCAGCCAGAATTTCCCTCAAAAGGAAACTATACCTACAATACAGTACAGTGCACTTCCCGCAATTGCAGTTACTAGTTAGTCTTCTGCCAGCCTTGTGGGCATTGTAAAACTTCAAAACCTTAAAATTGCATAATATTTTCTCTTTTCCTTCAGATCTAAGTATTTTTCTAAAAAGAAGCAAAGAACCACTATCATCGTGAATCTTTTTTATAACAAGATAGCTTTATTGATTGAAGAAGTTTGTTTTTTGTTTAATGACTTGCAACAATAAATCCCTGGAGTTTGTAAAAAGAAAAAAAGTTCTTGTTCATAAATATTAATCATATAAAAATTATAAGACACATAAAAATCCCCTTCCAGGAGTTCACTCTCCAGGTTTTCTGATACTTTGTGTGGAAACATTTCACAAGATCTTTTAGAGAGAAGTTCTTTGTTCTGAGTGAATGCAGAATAAATACTATTCAACATAGATATTTGTGTTTTCCTTTGCAAAAGCAGTAAATGCATTTAAAAAACAATAAGATCAAGGAAAAAAAAACAAACACAGCCCACGATCCACAAGCACTTTATCTGTCGAAAAAAGATCTATCAGCTTACTTTTTACCTCATTAATATTGTTACTTATGTATTATTTCCATGACAGTATTGGAAAGCAAATCTTTCAGACAGCATGTCGCCTTTGTAAAGAAACAATAGTGCATTCTGAAAGGTATTTGTCATAATGAGGAACGGGCAGGATAATTGGTGTTTGCTAACTGACAAGCACTCAGTGATCGATAAATCTGAAGGGCTAACAGCAATTCTCCACCCTTGCTTAGGCTCTGCTGACAAGGTGTTTTCAGCACTGCTCTCGGCTTTTGGTATCTCTCATTCCAAGTTCCAGTTAATGTCCAGAACAGTTTTAGCGAGCGGTAATTTGTACTAGAAGATGGATGATGAGCAGGTGGTTTTTCAGTCAAAAAAAAAAAGCTTTTCAAATTTATCTGTGGAATTTACTTGGGTAAAATGCTGTGTAGAATACAAAGAGAGATTACATATTTCTGCAAAGAATGAAAATTACTCAGTCATGTTAACCTACATATATGAGTGAAAATATAATGAAAAATTATTTAGCTTATATATGTATAACCGATTACAAAGTGCTTTCTGAATGATACAAGTAATCTTTATTGCCATCTTACACATAAACAAAATTAGGCAGAGAGAAGTGACATGCCAAAGTTTACTCCTCTTGTCAGTGGCAGAGATGGGAACTGAGCTCCCCTGAGTCCCAGGGCAGTATCTCAGCTGTGAGCTATACTGCTTTCCTTGCACTTTTGGGAATAAAGTAATCATCAAAAGATTGGCCAAGAACACATCCTTTGGTCAGGCCTGTAACTCTTTACGGTGCTCCTGGTATGTTATTGTGAAGCAATTGAGACCAGGTACAGTCAGAGATGGGATACTAGAATACCCTGACCACTAATTTTATCTACCATGAAAATTCTTATTTACTGAAGTTCATGTCTGAGTTAGCTAAAACACTGCAGCTTCTTCATTTCACATGATTTAATAGAGCAGTCAAAACACTAGGGTGCTACTGGAATTAGCCAACACTATAATAAATCACTGAGTTCCATTGCATTAAAAAAAGAAAAAGAAAAAAATAAGTTAAAGTTTCTAAAATCCCATTTTAAAAATAGACTTCATGGTCATTAAACAGTACTAGGGGTCCCTGAGAAGAATGAGCACTGGATTTAATCTATTGTTTTTAATAAAGGAAGTCCTGCTCCATCTGTTGGGTCAGAATCACAAATCATCTATCTTATTATCTGAGAATAAAGACGGAACATTAGTCATATTCTTTTTATAACACAGAGTGACCGATACTTCAAAGCATTGTCACGACTGCTCTTTGGCTGTAAATGAAAACGTCATGGTGCTTCACTCTTATCTTGTATTCATATACTTGACGGACAAGTTAAATGAAAATTGTCCAAAGCTATGAACCAAACCATGACAAAAGTAGCTCTTATAGTGATTTGAAATCTAGAGGTCAAACTGACATTCCTTGGCACCAAATGTCAGACCACACAGAGCTGTGATGCACGCAGCAGGCTGATTGCACTCACGCAGCAGGCTGATTGCACTATCTTGTTCCTAGGCTTCCAGCTTCAGAAGTGGCTACTCAAGTAAATAGAAACCTCAAAAATGTATTTATGGAAATAGTAGATGTCAGCAAACTTCAAAGGGCAGAACATATTGATAATTGCAGAAAGAGGCCCAGAAGCGCTTCAAACTTTGTCTGTCTGTGTGGGTTTTTTTTTGTTGTCTTCTTAAAGGAGAAATGACTGGGTGAGGAGGAAACCGCCTTTCTGCTCAACTGGCAGAGGCTTCACAGCTGCTCCGATGTCCCTGTTTGTGTTGCTGCACTTCCAGCTCTTTGGTATCTGCAGACTACAGTCTCCCTCAGCTCTGAGAGCACAAACCAGCACCAGAAACATGGCTAATGCCAGAGGAGCTCTAATGCTGGCATCTGCTGAGCCTCTGACCCCAGACTTCGCGTTATGAAGCCGTTGCATATCTGAGGGGAGTGCCTGGCTCTGATGGTTTCCTACCTGCTGTCACTGAAGCAAATGGCTGCTGAGGATCGAAAGGGCATTTCAACCTGCCAGACTCCAAGTTCTGCGTATCCAGCCGGAACACCGTTTCCTGAGAACAAACACATAATCGTTATCCTGGTGTGGGTGCAGAGAAAAAGTCATTTAGACAAAAGTTCTGCTAACATATGAAGTGAAGGTGTATTAGACCATGCAGCTGCCATCTCAGCATTGATGTTTATGGTTCATGTATCTTGATTTTTTCACTTATTTTAATGTATCCTGTTCACACTATACTAAAACACAAATCATAAAAAAATACAATTATTTTCAGAAAAAAAAGATGCATTGTTCATTTCTACTCGGATTAAAAGCCAAATTGTACTTAAAAGACACTGGCTTCCATTTGGAAAAGTGCTGATAGACTGTGTTGCAACTGGAGACCCAGAAGGGATTCTGGCTGACTCATAAATATCTCCAGGGCCTGCTGAATAATGTTCGTGGCAGACACAGTTCAGCCCCCTTTAAATGGAAGCAGCATATGCTCTTTCTTGTTATTTTTTAACAAGGCTAATGATAAAAGAGATATCAGAATAGATCCTTCCTTGCAGTTCTCAAATACAGTGTGATTAATTCCTGGTTCGCAGAACAAGGCCATAGATGAAGATAAAGAAAAAAAAAAAATATTTAAAAACCATTTCTGATGTTTTCAGTGGGCAATCAACAACTCTATTCTTGTAAGCAGTAACTTGAAGTTTTACTACAGCTTTGAATTGCCCAAATGGATGCTTTTACTTATTCCTTTGATTAACTACCTAATAGCATGCTTAACCTGAAACCTGTAGTGAGTCCTTCTGAAGGCAAACTGATTGCTCAGAAGAGCAAAGAGAAGTCTTTGCAAATGCAGAGACTTGATTTTCAGAATTCTGCTGCTCTTAGATCAGGGAGAAAGCCTACAGAAGTACAGTTAACATGCTCTCCTACCTAGAGTGATGTTTAAAATCCCACTAGTGCACAAGAATGAAATTCTTGTGGGTTTAATGTCTATTGTAGGGACAATACACCTCTGCCTTGCAAGAGGACTGAAAAATATAAATGACAGTTAAATATGCTCAACGATGTCCACGTAGGATCAGACTTCATCCTTAATGTACATCAGATTATAAATGACCAAACCTTTCTATTTCATTGAAGTGTCTCCTGAACTGTCTAGGCGCAGAAGACAAAAGCTCAGGATACTGAATAATTAAGCTCCTTAAGAGAAAAGAAAAATCAATTCCAATCTATGAACATCATTCCACTTCCTCCAGTTATCCTGGCTGATACAAAGCTGAATTTAATCATCAAAGAACAACACTTCTTGTCTTCCCAAACTTGTGGGATATCAGGTAAACCAAATTCTGGGGCTACTGAAGTGGGACAGAGCACACCAAGGACAAAACTAAATTAAAAAATAAGCTTTTTTTTTTTTCCTGACAATGTTATGTTGGTGCCCCATTTTCCTTTCTTCTAAGTGCAGCCCTGAGCTGCTCAGAGGACTCTTGTCATATCACATGCAAAGAGGCTGTCTATAAATCCAACAGTACTCAAGGGACCGAGGGCTGTATAGATCAACATCAAATATTTCAGACTTTACCCAGGCAAACTAATGGACACTACCAGTCATTCACATAGAATTAACCTCCTGCTTTCACTTTAGACAAAGCTTTCAAAGAAAAGCCCGTCCCTTGGGGAGCTGTGGCTAACAGCACCAACAGTGCCAAGCCTCTTCTTCACTGGCCAAGAGAAGTTTTGGCAGTGACTTCAGCAACAGCAAGACTAGGACTTTAATCCCCTTTAATTGTGTGATCCCGTAGGGGATTTGTACTGGTTCAAAAGCAGTGTGTGCTGTGGTTTGGGTCACCTGATCCACACTGTTTTTCTTTCTGTTTTCACAGCACTGTCACTGGCCAGCAGACCACTGGGCAGATCCACCAGCAGCTTTTGAAGGTCAACACGGCATTGCCTAGTTTCACAGCCTCCACGAAGCTGTCTCAGGCCCTCGCTCTCCCAAGCATCCCACAGCTTCCTGTAGTGGTTGCTAATTACCAAACATTGGTTATCAATTCTTATAAACCAGAAATAAAAAACAGCGGAAAAAAAAGAAAAAAAAAAAAAGATCAGAATAATGGATCTGCAATAAAAATACTTTGAATTACTACATAGGACTCCTGGCTTCAGTTCCTACAACCAGGAGACATTTTCAGCTGCCTGTAAAATTCACATCAATGGCTTTGTCCTTGGCACCCTCCTGCCATGTCAAATTTATCTGTAGCGGCAGTGCAAGGACAGTGGTTGTAGGGTGATTGGGGTCTGAGAAGGAAAGGGAAAAATATGCCTCATGCCATTCACAGCTGTTAATTCAGTAAAAAGCTGTAGAAGAGATGCACCGTCAGAAAAGGCATGAGTAGTTCCGAAAACTGTCCTACCTACCACTGCAGCTGAGCAAGTAGCGGGAACGCAGGAGAGGCAGGATTGGGAGACAGTGAGGGGATTAAGAAACAATACCAGGATTCTTCTTCCATTTCCTCTCATAAGGTAATTGATCACGTCTAATTGAGACAGACCCCTTGTCTAGACTCACTGCCGGAATGAACAATCAGGCCAAATCCATAATTTCATAAAGTCTGATGAAAACCACCTTCACAGACAAAGTAGTTAAAGTTGCAATGGTAGAGTGAATAAGGCATCTTACTAATGACCCAGAGGTAAACGAAAGCCTGAATAATACTATTGCTGAGAGCTGTTCTGTTCAATTCAGCTGTGTATTTGATCACTCATGCTAAGGAATCAGCATGATACAAGGGGTCTAAAATTTCATTTGCTTCAACTGGAATATTTAAACTAGTGAAGCAAAGAAGCCTACAAAATTATTTCTTTGCAAGCCCAGTTATACAGCATATACTAAACAATACCAGGAGCAATAATGGCTTATTAGGGAAAGAGCAACACTGTACAGACTTCAGGTACCTTCATTTTTCTGTAACATGGGCAGCACCTCAGAGCTGGTAAACCAGCCCACAGATTGTGTGGAATATAATGATGGGCCTCAGCCTGGGCAAGCATTAATAACTTTATTTCCTTTTTCCTTCCTTTTTTCTGTAAGCATCTGTCCTTGATTCTGTACGTCAGAATAACTCCAAAGAGTATATATTTCAGGTTATTGCATTTAATAATATATCATTAGGCCTTATTTCTAGTATTCTAGAATTTCATTGAGACCCAAAGAAAAGCGAAAACTATATCTCTAGCAGGATAGGAAGCCTTCACCACAGGCAAGCAGCCAGACAGGTCACATCTTGACACCGTCTGAGAACTGAGCCAGCGTTATAAATAGCCAAGGTGTTATACATATAGGAGTTAAAAAGAGACTTGTGTACTAAGTGGATGCTTGACACAACACCAAAATGCTTCTGTTGTGGGGGTTAGGTCTCAAACATTTTACCACTTAGGATAGAGATTTCTTTGTCATCAGCAAATGAAGACCAATCAGCTGCTGACTTCAGATCCGGAATACGCCACTAGTGATGAAGAATACCCGACGTGTACTTAGCGACAGGGCTGCAAACCATCTGAGCAGTCCTGAGGTGCCATGCTTGGACTCAGGCTCGGAGACCCTTTACAAACTCTATATTACTGTCATGCACTAGGAACAGGAAATCATGTCTGTGGACCAAGGGTATATATACAGTAAAAAATAGAACTACGAGTGCCATCTTGAACTCTGCATGTGCGTGTCTGCGCACATAAGCAGAAAATATGTGCGGAAATGACTTACTAGACAGAAAGACATCTGGGTTAAATGTTCTCTTCACTTAGTTAATCATACTAAAGTGCCGTTCTGAAGAACTTTGTGTATTAAGCCTTACTTAGGAAAGTGCTTGGTTCAAAAGCGATACGCACATATCAAATGTGAGAACACAAGTTCCTGCAAAATTCACCATTTACTCTGTTATTTATGAAAACTGCTGTCAGTTCATTTTTTACACACTCGCATAGTATTTTCCAATCTTGGATGAATGCTAAACAAGATGAGGGTTATTCCTTGACATGTCAGAGTAGTGAGCAAATTTAATTACCTCTTTGTGAGTTCCAAGTTCAATGTATCCACAGAGAGGGTGAAACGCTCCTGTTCCACAGACATAAACATGAGTTCGGTTGTAGGGTTGAAGAACCCTGATAAAATTGGCACATTCTGTCTATTGGGAAAAGAAAGAGAAAGGTTAATTTTCATGTTTATTCTTCTCTTTCACATAATACATTGTGTTAGGTTATAGCCATAATATTGGTGTATTTAAACTCAAAACTACTGTAGCAGAGACTGTTTACTAAATAGTTCAAAGTGGTGACAGCTACAGTTTTGCAGCGGTTGTCTACTAAACAGTTCATCAGTCAGACTTGCAAGCCTAATTCCGCTCAAATTCTTACAGCTATGAGAAGTTATGTGGTAACAGTACAGTTTGGAGGATATCTGCTCAGCCTGTCAACAACTGGGCAGAGGTCAAAGAGCCACAGGATTAGTCTGGCTACTAATCCTCCTGCCTTTGCTCCCAATTCAGAGTTCTGTGCAAGCCTTAACACCAAAGATGACACGATAGAAATCATTGTGGCAGACTGAAGGGCTTCAACAGGTTTCCAAGGGTATTTTTTCTGTATGAGTGAATCCTCTTTGTGCCAACCACATCCGACTGGTTACTCTTATTTGGGCATTTTGGAGTCCTGTGGGATGCTTGCGTCAGTCCTGGCTCTAGCTGGGTTTGGTCCTCGCTGGTAAGCAACACAGGCAGCTGCTGCACACTGCAAGAGTGCTACGTGGGGTGGTAGAAAAGGTTTGCTGCAACCTTCCCCAAAATTAAACAAATATATATAAATATAACAAGGTACTTAGGAGGGAATACACAGGAGCTATTCATACATCCAAGCTACCATCCTACACCTAAGTGAGAGGCAAGTTGCAGAGACAATGTAGGAAGGAAAAAGGAGATATTTATTATCTATGTCCAAAACAAATATTCCCCTCTCTGGTCCCTTTCCTTTTGTCTCCGCATAGAAATAGATCAGCACCAATCCTCCATATAGGCTAGTATCAGAATTTTCCCACTGCTCAGCAGAGGTGTTGTTTAGTTTTGGTCTGCTGTAAAGATAAGGGTAGCAATAAGTTAGGATAAAAAGTTGAAATTCCTCAGGCAGAAAGCTGAGAGAGTGTTTTGAGCTGAAGTCTACCTTGGTAACAGACAAGCTGGATAGAAACCACAGGATTTGTGAAGAGAAAAGGAAGGAATTTTATTATACAGATGGGATATGTTTACATTTCTAGTGGGTTCTGGACACATGATGTAATCTGTGCTATGCAAAAGAGATATGAAAGTTTTATTGCATATATGAATGCACCTTAAATACGCTTCCTAAAGAGACTTCCTAAAGAAGATTTTCTCAAGCTAATGAGTTTGAGACTTTGTTTTAATCTTAACTGCAGCTGTCTGCAAATTAAGTTAAGTTGTACTCTGCTCTGCTATTCTATTTTGTTAATGAATTATAATTAAGTTACATTCAGGATATTCCCGAGAAAAAAACAAGCAGTTTGATAGGAAATAAAGGGTTTCAGGAGAATATTGCCTGGGATACTTTTCAGAAGAAAGTCTATTCATCTCTCAACTGCATTTATTACATACAAGGATGGCTTAACATGATTGATGTTTATCATATTGAATATTTTTTCCTGAAGCATTGACATTTAAAGAAAAGACAGAAGTGTAAATTTTTTTGAAGCTAAAATAACCCAGTTCATTAGTTCAGGAAAAAAGTGTAAGAACAGCTTACTAATCCATTTTATGCATTTAGAAACAAATGCACAGATATACAATATTCTCAACAATAATGAAAAATATTTACCATACTTACATGGGCATCTTTCCCAGCTAATTTGCATAATTCTACCTTTTCTTTTGCTGCAGGCCAGTAAATCTGTAAAATAATTAAAAAAAAGAGAGAGATTATGAATATTATAAATTGTCCTGTGACTGTAGTTTAACTATTTCCTCGAATGAACAGTTAAGACAGATTTATGCATGTTGAAGGAATTTGCATGTAAATTGAAATGGACATGACTTTGAATACAGGGTTCCATTACAAAAAATGAAGAGGTTTTAAATGTTCATTTCTCCATTGGCTATAGGTACATTTAAAAAGTAGCTAGTCAATCTGGCTAGCACACCTTGTCACCATTATGAATGCTGTGTTTTCCTCACAGATATGATGAGTCAAATAGTCTTGAAACTAAACTGACTGCAAAACAAGTAAATTACATTTGTGATTAATTTGGTCCTGTGAACTTGCCAAAGCTGTTATAAAAAAAATGCATAGCTGTTACTGCCAATTTTCAAATGAAAAGAACTTTTGTTCAAAAACTAAAGGTAGCTTAAGGGAAATTTGTAGAACAAAAAGTACATTTGACAGAAATCAATAGCACACAGATTAAAAATACGATTCTTCAACATTGACTGAGCTGACTGAGAAAATGACGTAGAAGTTTAGAAAAGAATGGTGTACCTTCAAGAATTCACAGCATATATTATTAGTTTCTCTTTATTCTTTCATCTGCACTGCAGAATTCTGTGCTTTTAGTGTAGATGGAGCCAGATGACAAATGACTATCTGTTACTGTAATGTCAGTTATGTTGGTGAAGAAATATCAATGAACAACCGCTCAGGTTCTGGGTCATTGATTTCAATTAAACAGTGAAAACTGAATATTATTGAGTATACGTTTGATTCTATTAAATTCAAAATAGAAGCTAAATACAGTGTTCCAGAATCACCATACTAAACATGGATCTTCTTTCCTTCTTATTTTGACAAGAAAAAGCTATAGCCATTTCTCTTGACTAACAACAAAAATAACAAATAACTAATTTTTGAGTAAATATTGGTCAGGAAATTGCCTGAAGTTCCAGGAACCAGCATGCAGATTACTAGTAGTCACAGATGCTTTAGAGTAGTATCGAGTCTCGAATCACACTTCATAAAATCTTAAATAATGAAATATATAGGAATAAATAATTACTATACTCTGCATTAGGAAAAAAGATCATCGTCAAGGAAGGATGCACAACTCAACAACATGCAAAAGGAGATAGTTGCTGTAATATTGCCTTTCTCTCACCCAGCTGTTGGCACCTGGCAGTATGTGGCTTGCCACATAAGCGGGCAGAGTCCCCATACTGGTAAGGAAAGAGAAAGAGTGCACTGTGTCAAACAGCTTTATCACTGTCCAAAATCTGCTGTCAGTGTTCCTCTAAATCTGGAAACAGTCTTTTTACTTCACTTCTTCCTCTTCTCTTCCCAGTGCAAATGGATGTGTTTGCTTTCTGCAAGGAAACTAATTTCCTCTCAAATGAATTTACAGTTACCTTTACAATTAGAAGCTCTTAGTAAAGATAATGTATTTTAAGTTACTTAAGCCTTAACCCCTTATGGCAATATTTACTTAAAGTCAGAGATAAGGAAATATAACATCTCAGCACCCGAGCATGAATTTACTTTCCCAGAGCATTTTCTCAGAGTGATGTCGCGATAACATCCAGGTACAAAAATGCACTTTGATATCAGCCATGCCAGTGTGTCTGAATTACACAGCATACAATGACAGAAAGTACAGAGGAAAGTATTGGGAGTGTTGCAAAGCGATCAGGAAGAGCTGAGGGTAGCACCAATGAACTCATCTGGTATCTTCCTGGGCAGAGTGGGATGGGTCTCTCTTGTAGCACTGGTCTGACCTAAGTGCCACTTGATAAGGAGATGGAGAGCCTGAGGCTTAAGAAGTGCTGGTGAAGAAAAAATAGTGAAAAGGAATGGCTGGAGGAGTATAAAATCATTTCTCTCCAAACAGATTTGCCCAAGTAGACTTAAGCCAAGATCCAGCTGTCCAGCTTTGGAGCCCTCAGCACAGGGAAGACATGGACCTGTTGGAGCGGGCCCAGAGGAGGGCCACAAAAATGATCAGAGGGATGGAACACCTTTCCTATGAGGAAAGTCTGAGAGAGTTGGGGCTGTTCAGCCAGGAGAAGATCTTATTGCAGCCTTTCAGTACTTAAAGGGGACTTCTAAGAAAGATGGGGATAAACTTTTTAACAGGGCCTGTTGCAATAGGACAAGCGGTAATGGCTTTAAACTAAAAAAGCGTAGATTTAGACTGAATATAAGGAAGAAATTTTTTACAGAGAGGGTGGTGAAACAATGGAACGAATTGCCCAGAGAGGTGGTAGATGCCCCATCCCTGGAAAATCTGAAGGTCAGGTTGGACAGGGCTCCAAGCAACCTGATCTAGTTAAAGATGTCCCTTCTCATTGCAGAGAGCTTGGACTAGATGACCTTTAAAGCTCCCTTCCGACACAAACCATTCTATGATTCTATAATCTGACCTTCAGCTCACTTGTATACAAACTCTATGGCCAATTCTGCCCAAGATCCCTGTATCAGTAATAGAGAATGCTAGAGGTCTTTGAGGGTTTATGGAGATCTCTGGCCAAACTTTTGGCATCCAGCCAGGTGCAGAAGATAACCCTTTGTAGCCTTTTGAAAATACCCAGTTCTCCTTGCCGACAGAAGAACCAGACCCCTGCTTTTGGAGGCCCAGTTACATTCAAACACATCTGCTTGAAGAAATCACACATGTTAATGGACTCAACTCTACCCACAATTCTTGTACAGATTCCTTCATGGGAAACAGTATTTGTCATACAAGCTGGACTAGGCAGCCTGAGATATACACACTTCCTTTTCTATGATAATTAATTACAGTCAATTATCATAGAAAAATCAATTGTTTTACTTTCTGGGTACTCAACAGCCTCAATATTTAGCATTTTACAAGACTACATTAGACAATGAAAAGCGAAGCTAAGTGATCCAACGTTAAAATCAATTTGCAATTGTATATGGGGGAGTTCAAGTGATATTTGCTTTCCATAACAGAATGAAATGTTCCCAGAAACTGTCAGTTCTAAATTGCAATAGGTCAAGAAAAATGCATCATAAATAATGATCCAATGTGTTGAGCAAGCAAGCATAAACTTCATCATGAGCTGTGCAACAGTACCATAGGTCTGGTTCCTTCAAACACTGACACACAAGAAACTTCACACATGTGAAATAGTCTCACTGAATTTTTATGTGCATAAGCTTATTTACATGCATCTGTGGTGACTTTTCTGTAGGGGGTAAGATTAAAGCTTAGTATTATATTTTATTCAGACAAATTACTTAGTTTCACAAGATGCAAGTAGTTAGACTAGATGCTTCAGTAGTTTCTTTAATATTTAAAATCTTTGAGCCTGTAGACAACTTTGAAATTGGTCATTTTGTTTCATAATTTTTTTCAGTTCACAGACTGAATTCACAATGGTAACATCTTATTTAACAAAGTCTTTCTCCCAAGTTCCTTAAAAAGTAAAACCTCAAAGAAAGAAAAAAAACCCCAGACAACCAAACAATACATAATAATGGTGACAACACTGACATGTAAAATTATAATAGTTTCATGATACAAAAACCAGAAATTATACATGTATATTTTATGGTTACATCTGTGTCTGGAATGACTGAATAAGTCTTAGAATAGCAAGATGGGGTTACTGAATTTAAGGTAAGAGTGTAACTAGTTGAAATACATTAACTATATACTTAAAAGGGATTATTGTCTTCTCTTAATCTTCAGTTTATTTTCCTTTCCAAATATCTATATCAGAATTCCAAAGGTCGGCTACTGTCATGAATTCCTGATTTTATCTTCTATATCCTGATTAAAAAAAAATACCTTACCATTACTTTTAAATCACTCTACAAATATTTTCTTAAATTTAGCAACAGGAAAGAAATTAAAATCTCCAAATAAATGTGAGTTAATAAGTTCTCTGCTAGCAGAGAGAAAGAAAACCTCCCAGGAGTACAAAATTAAGTAGTACACAAGTGTAGGACAGATAAGGTATCACTTTCAAGGGGAGCTCTAAATTGATTTCTGATTAAAACCAAACATTATGAACCACAAAGGTCCTTTTCAGATCAGGGGCAAAGTAATTTCTAAAAGTAACATTTTTCATTCCTCCAAACTTGCATTTTTACTAGAAGAAAGGAATGAAAAGGGAAAAGGTGAATTAAACAAACAAAAAAATATATTATCTACATATATAATTGATACATGGTTCATATATATGTCATTATATGTACACACAAATAATAGCTGGACTCACTTCTAAGAGTTTCATTTCAGCTGCCATCTGTCATGAAATAACAATGCTGGTTACAAGAGAGTATTTTCCTCATCTTTCTGTGTCTATCTTTCTCTATCTAATTTTGTTCCTAGGCTAACACTTAGACTATAAATCCGTGGGGGAAGTGATGGCTCAAAAATAGGACAGTGAACTCTGATTCCAAAGAAACTGTTGTATGAAAGTACAGCTTTTCCAAGAGTACTATCTAATGAAGTTACCAAGTCTGGGATGATGCAGGACTTAACCAAAAGAGTGAAAAATACTATATATTGTCACAACACAACAGAGGAGGAGCACAAGATATTTAAGCAAATCACAGGACTGTTGGTCTTATTCATCTGTTTCTAATGCTTCAAAACAAATTTTTAGTTAGGGAAGGAATAATGAAGTTTCCCATGAAAGTGGACTTTGGTACAAAAGACAATATAACTTGGTAAAGAGTTGTTATTCCACTTCAGTATTGTACTTTAATAACATAGCTGAATTGCATACTATATTAATGTGGTAGAGCTCCTCTTTATCAGGGCTCTGAAGCTGCCACATGGAAGCTGATTAGCTCAGTTGGAAAAAGTAGTCATTATTACAAGAATAAATGGTCTGATAAGTAAAGAACTTGTGGTAAAAAGTTACTCATGAAGTTCCTCAAGAAGCAGTGTCAGAACTCATTCTATTTCATATACCCTTCAGCAGCTTTGGCAAAAACTCAGCACTCTTCAGCAATTGCAGAGGACAGAAAGTTGGGAAGCATCACTAATACAAATGAAGACTGGTAATACTATGCAGGAAGAATCAGAGGGTTCTGAAGACCAGAATTATAAACAGTCAGAGGTAATGGGTATAAGCTGGTCATAAATAAATATAACCTGTAGATTAAAAATAAATAAATGTGTAACATCACCCTAACAAGGTTCTGGTCTTTAGCAATGACCTTGCTAAAGAAGTTGCATGAAGTATCACACAAGGCCCCTTACAGCAGATTTGGACCAGATTACAAAAGGAATAACTGCTACATGAGGCAGCTGCTGGTGATAACAGCGAGTGAGACCAATTGACTAATGTGACTCCTTCCAGATTCGTGTCCCCAAGACAGTCACGCTCACACCAGCAGCAAGCATTTGAGTGTCCCATTGAGGTCGATGGCTTTCAGCAGCCCTAGGGGTTTCACTGGAGACTCTCACATGCTTGATGCTGCACACGTGCTTCAGCACTTCTCTATCAGTACAGTCTCTGGTACGAGAAACCCCGAAGAGTTTTATTAGTGGTACATGTAACGCCAGCAGCATGTGTCTGTATCTGGAGTGAAGGACGTCAGCTGATCAGCATGTCTAATAACACTCACTCACTGAATTTGAGTCCTGTGAAGCAAGGCATTGCTTCCTTCTGTTTCAAAGGCATAAGAGATATTACAAACACTTAGAGGAAAACTACACTGATTTTAAAGAGCTACTTGATGCAGCAAAATAAAGCTTGCTTTCTTACCTTATTTATTTCTATGTACTGGATATTCATTATACTGATGCTTGAGGGAAGGCACGCAATAAAATAACAGCTTCCTGGACATCAAAATGTCTCATTAAGTCTCTATGAATCATGTGGACCATAACTCAGCAGCTTAAGCTCATTGTTATGAACGAATTCCCCATACAACATTCCCAACTGGAACTTGCAAAGAACAGAGCCAGATTGAGCTGTTAAACCCATTGCCACACTGGCATGTGCAATATACTTGCCCTGAGAAACTCTCCTCCATGTGAAACTACTACCCTGCATGAAAAAAAAGGATTCATGGCAGCCCATTGTGACCATAAAGCAGATACAGTAAAGAGAGAAACATGATCCAAAAACACCAAAGTAAACCAGGAGACAGTCTAATCCCAGTTTTGTCATTGGCCTACTATATGTGACAGTGAGGTTTCAATTTTCCCACAAGCAAATGACAATAATGTGACTTGTTTGTTTTTGTTTTTTCTGAACAATTTAATAATTCAAAGCTGAAAAATGAAAAACAAAGAAAAATAGTAAGATCAAGGAACACTGGGAAAAGGTATGACAGTGATCCTACTATAAGACTGTTCTGATGCTGCATAAGACAATATTATAAATATCACAGCCCAACACCATATGAGTGGGTGTTCATGGATTGCTTCCTGAGAACCAGGACATTTGTCACTTCTGTACACTGACACTGGATCACTTCACGGAAAGTTACTGCAAGCACTAGAAATGTATTGAATTTCCCAACAAACACTGGAAAAAATGCCATGCTTTTTTAGTATTATTTTGCTGAAAACAGAAAGTATTTTAATTAATGAGTGAATGAGCTGATTTTAGCACAGCATGCATGTATACCAGTTGCTCTCTAAGTACCTCACATCTGTTACATTCACATGTCCAGTGTGGGAAGTCCACAACTTGGGGAACTGGACTGATTGTTCTCATATACAAATCCTAAGAGGAAGGTTACCCTAAGAATTTCTTATAACTGGCTCCCATTGTACATGCTGTAACTCTGGAATTCAATATTTTAAAGTCATCAACAAAAAAAGGAAGCTAACACATCTAAGTTCCTTATCTGAATTTCCCCCTTTATCTGAAACCTAACTAGATTGTTTTTAGAGTTAGATTTTTCACCTAGCTTTCTTTTTAACAGTTTTATCTCAGAAATACTTAGAGATTCCTAAAACTCGGGAAGGTATTCTTAAATCTCTTTCATTTTATATCCGCCACAGACCCTCCATCTTCCATCAGGTATTCCTAAACCCTGATGCACTAATTCCTATGACATACACATTCAGGGAGACATTTGATCAGAATTTCCAACTCCAACTATTTCATAGCAGCAGAAAATTGGACCTCTGAAAGATATAACTTGATGTAGCATGGTGGTGGGAAGAAGATATAATGATGTAGCATGGTGGTGGGAATAAGATATGGGGATTGATTCAGCATGATTTAAAACACTGTGAGAAGTGCCAGTGGCAGTATAAAGCACTCTTTATTTTCACAGTGCTGTCACACTGAATGAAACGCACTGGAAATCAGAGGGAACTAACAGCGGTGTATTTGGATGACGCACTCACAGACCTTTGGTAGCTTACATTTGGCAGGTGGCAGGTAGAGTGAAACCTCTTATTACAGTCATATAGGCTTTTTATATTGAATCTCTGAGACAAAGCGAGACCTCCATGTGCCACAGTTCTCCGCTGAAACTGTGATCCATTCTTCAGCACAGCTTAAGAAGTAGCCAGTGCTTTCAGTATTTAAGGGTCTTCTGAAAAATGCATTTTCATGTGTATGTTATGAGCACATGCGAAAGCTTAAAGAAAATGAACCAGGTGTTGATTTTATTTACACCTGACTAAATCTTGAAAGGCTTCAATGCTCTTACACTTAATTTTCCACACTACAGCCACAGAAGACTTCTGATTGCCGTCTGTTTCTCCTAAAAGGAAACCGTATACCAGGATTTTTAGGGTAAATGGTAATGCTCCTGACATGTTTATCACTGCAGACTGAAGACAAATCCTACCTTTGAAAAAGTCAAATTTCAATATGAGCAAATGTTTTCAGAGAGCAGGACACTGGCGGTTCTTTATACCTAAACATATGGGTAAAATATAAAAATGACAGCGGATGTTTATGGAAACATAATTTATGGCAACAATGCAAAAGGAAATAACAGAGACACTCTCTTCCACCTAGGATTGCTGTCATTCTGGTTACATACAGCTTTCTTCACGTCTTGCCCCTGTCTGCTGTTTTATGTCAGTAAACACTCTTTGAAAGCTTCCGCCTTGTCTGCACAGGTGCCTAAATTTAAGTCTATTAAAAGATCCTATAGACTCCAAAAGATTTTGAGAGGTTCAAAACAAGAGTTACATAGCTCAGTGATGAGAGTCCTCCAAGCGCTGGCAAGAACAAAGTGGTCACCTCTGTCTCTGGAAGTCCATAACCTGAAGCACCATTATAGCTGCTTCTCACATTCTTCCTTCAGTGCACGCCACTGACCATCTTCAGGGACAGGACACTCACCTATATGGTTACCCTTAGAACCAGCCTGGTTTTGTTGTAGATGATAGATAAGATGGTTTCTATTTCTATCCATTTTGGGAGGAAGGGAAATGCTTTAAAATAGGTGGAAAGGAGTGTCTTATGAACTGCAACACCCAGAAAAGTTTCCTTTGTTTCAAAAGCAGAGCCATCAGCATGCATTTACACCTGGGAACTAATTCCCTACATGTGGAGGGTCAAACCCTGCCCCTGACCAATCTCAGCCTCACCTCACTCCTTTTTGTAAAACTTTTTCTATTCACAGAGACTGAGAACAAACAAATATGATGCCAGATGGACTCACGTTCATCCTCCTCCAGTTCCTCCGTGTTTATTCTAGATTTTCCCAGTCCTCCTGCCTTCACTTCCAGAAATTTAGATATCAGTAGTGGTTTCCATGTGACTCTTTGGCCTTTGCTGATGTCTCCTAGAAAGGCTCCTTCTTCTGACAGGTCAAGAAAAATTCACCCTCGGACAGTCTACATCTATTGCTAACAGACAGGAAGATAAATTCATTTGACATATAGAATAAGCTGCACCTATTTGTTTAGGAAGGACCAGTCTTGGTGTTACTGTGTTTCAAGGCTGCAATAAACATCTTGGGCTCTGTGTGTGTTCCCACATCTCTGGCTTGACGGCAAGGACCAAAGCCTCCCTTCAGCACGGCTAAATTCCCACCAGGTTCATTCCTAATGGAGATGATGCTTATACAGACTGACAGGAAGTTTTCCAGCGCAATGAAGGTAGTGCAGGTTTACATAAAGATGCATTTATATTTGTATCTATGTTCCCCTTTCTGCAGAGATGGGTGAGTCACACTGCAAATATCACCCAGTGACTGGCATATGACCCCACCTGGACTGTTGGTAAACACAGCAGTTATAGAAAGGTGCAGAATTTCTTTCAGCTATTTCATAAGCATTTACCCAGCTGATGTATATAGGCATACACATTTTTTGCTGTGAAATAAAGATAAAAATCAATAGAAGAGGGCATTAAAGGATAAGTCACAAGACAGCTGCACCTGGTCATGTAAAAAAAAAAATAGTAGCAACTACAAGCTAAGGATGCTCCGAGCGATGATAATTTGTGACCCTGTGCCAATACACATTAGGGCAGATGAAAACAACTTGTTCTAAAGCTGCTATTGGGGATCTGTCATGTTTATCTGTTTGGCCCACATGTGGCTGTGTCTTCTAGCACTGACAGCTCCTGCAGGTTGGCAGTTTTTCAAAAGCTTGTCAGCCCCTGATAGCATTCCTATTCCTGCAGAGATGGGTGGGTCGCGCTGCGGATTATACGGTGATAATAGTGCTGACATATAACCCTGCTTGCACTGTTAGTGAGCACAGGGCTTACAGAAAGGTGCACCATTTCTTTGCAGCTATTTCATAAGTGTTTACCCAGCTGACAACATTTTGTATTTAGAATTTATATAGTTTAAAGAGTGAAATAACAAAGGCTTTAGACAAACTTACAAGAAAGCTCTATGTACCAAAGTAACCTTTCCAGCAGGATCTCTGAGCTTAGAATTCCTATAGAATTTCTTCTACAGCTTTCCAGTCTCTCATGCTATTAAACATGTTTGTTTGTTTTACACTGCACCTCTATTGGTTAAGGCATAGCTGTCTTCACGTTTATTGTCTACACTTGCAGTGTCCTGATAAATGTAGGTTGCTGCTCTTTTCTGCTTTCTTTTGCTGAACATCTTTATTTTACTCATAGGAAGGAAAAACAAATCCTCCGGTTTATAAAGAGCTTACAACACCTGTCAGGGGTCTAAGGCTTTTTCAAGAAAAGACTGGCATTGGATAGCACTATTGCTGCAATAGGAGCTAGAGGCTTCTGTTCAGGACAAGTTCATAACAACTATATGCCTGCTATAGAGAGATGATTATCCCTTGCTAAGCTTTAGCTATTTGTAGTGCGCAACTTTCTGCATTTGTCTTTCATTCTGAAGGACTTTTCTGTTACACAACCATACTTAGTGTTGTTTTATAATAAGGTTTGCAAGCACCAGAAACTGGATAGATTTTTTTCAAGCTGCCAGCTAAGGAAGTTTTCAACCAATTACACAATAAATTGAATAAAAACTACAATGAATTAAGAAGTTGGAACTCCAGAAGAGCTATTGATTTATTTTGTCAGGAAAAATATACCAGGAAATTGATCATAACAATATATCTAGGTTAAATTAAGTAATTTAGGTGAAAAAAGGAAGCTATGAAATTATATATATGTATACATTAAAGGGAAAAAGATACAATGCTTTGGATATTTCTTTGAATACTATTCCAGAAATATCTGAATACAGAGCATCAGACTCTGCAACATAATCTTGCCAAGTTATTATAGCCACAGCTGAAGATTTTCTGAGAGCAAATTTTTTGGGATCCTGGTTTGGCTTTTTGGTGTATCAGCAGTTCCTAATACAGCAAATATCTGAAATTGAGAGCTTTTTTAAAGCAACCTGAATCTACTCTGTATAGAGCATTCTATAGTTCATGTTCATTTTTGTTATAAAGAAAGAAAAACCCCAAAGTATGCACCATCTTGCATTCTACTTTCAAAGCTCTCACATGTCTCTTAACTGCCTCAACTTGTTGTTTTTTAACCCTCCTCTCTTAAAGTCATTTATAAATACATCATTTTTAGGCAGAGATTTCATACTCTAATCAATTACTTCTCGTTTTGGTGGCTGCGTATAAGCAGATATATTTTTTTTTCCAGACAACTCTTACTCCAGAGGAGTACAAAGGACACACTTCAGACCCTTGTAGTCCCGACATGTGTGGTTTCCCCGCACCGGGGAAGCCTGGAAGCGAGCCGCCTGGCCCGGCGCCAACCCAGACCACGGTCAGTCTAAACAGAGCGCCGGCAAACGCTGCTTTCTGACACTTCGCTGCTACTGGAAAGTATCCTTTAGTACTGAAACCTCATCAGTGACTGAGATTTATACACTGCTTCTCATGCAGCTTCCTTCACCTCATCTCTTCCCTCGCCAAACGCATTTCTATTAGCCCAGCACAGACAAACCAAAGGCAAATGCTTTGTGATATCATCTCATGCTACCTGGGCATTTACCCAAGAGGAGAACTTTATAAAGTTGCTGAATGCCCACAGAGATCTTGGAAATCAACACAGCAGGATGCTTTGCAAAGCTTTGCAGTTTTGGTTATTTAAATATACTTTTCTTCAGTGTTTTGTCTGAAAAGTTAAAGATGGTCTGAATAGTTAAACTAAGAATTAGAAGTATTTGAGCCTATAGACAATAATTTCTTTAGTCCAGATATGCGAATGGTTACAAATTTTGTTCCCTTCTTTCAGATTACCACAGATATGCAGCCATACATTCTCTATTCAGTTTACCAATGCAAATTTTCATTCCAATCCAAAGGGAATCTTTGCTCTACAATATCTCTGTTAAATCACACTGTCTGACTGCACACAAGTTCTCCTGGCTCAGTATGTGTTCTGCTCTTCTTGGAAAGCACAACATCCATAATAATCGGTGGTGGTTTGGCTAAAGTAAAAATGTTACCAGCTTGGACAGAGGGGTGGACCACGCAGCGTGCTACCGCCTCCAGAAAGCTCTGAACTAATCAAGCTCCATGGAACATGATGGGAGGTGACAGCACTCAGTATCTCTCAGGAGGTAAGCAGCATCCCACAGAAACAGAAATCTGCCTTTCACACAAACAAAAATTGTTTTCAACCGAAAGTCTATGCCAGAAGTCATTCTGTAGTCTGAAAATCTGCAGTATGAATAATGCTGTTATTAATGTAATATCCTGAGGAGGCACCGGGATTTGAGTAAATACTGAGAGGACAGATTCTAGTTAAGTGTTTGATAAAGCATCCCAGAGAAGAAATTTCCTGAAATGCTCAGCCTGAGTTTTAAAGAAACTGGCATATGGAGCATTGCAGAAGTCAAACTCAGAAACAAGATATTCAGCCTGCTACTATATCTCTTGTATACCATGACCGCAAGTGTTGCACTCAGACATGTGGGGCTAAGTAGTCTCCTGTTACACCTGCTAAGCCCCTGCACTGCAGTTGTATTAATTCAGGGTCAGTTACCTCTTCAGAGCCGACAGTAGAACACAGTAATTTAAAACCTCCTTCTGGTGCTTAAAGAAAATATCAAACACAGCTGAGAATTTAAATTTTCCTCAGTAAGTAGCATATCTGGAAGAAGCATGAAAACCATTTACATGTGTGTTCTTGTGCAAGCATCTGTTTTTACATGTAGCAGTCAATTGTGCTTACAAAACCTCCAGTTAATCATGTATGCTAGAAATACTGAAGGCTAAGTTGCCATCTTATTATCTGGAGTTAACACATTGTCACAGGGCATGGGAAAGGAGTACAGTAGATCCCAGTGGAAGCTTCTCCTATCACTAGTAATTCTAGATATTAAAGCCAATGTTAGTATTAAAACTGCCACTAACATTTTTACTGTAATTTAAACTATTCAAATTTCCTTTGCTCTGTTTAGTGTCACATTAATATAATCCCAGTGATGCCAGGAAGCAAGGAAAGACCTCTCTTCAGTTTATCTTCTTTCCAATGATTTTATTTGAGAAGGGTGACCATGACCAGAGAAATTAAGATGCAAACACACCGAGCTGCATTTTTACCTTTTTACTGATATTTTGGTACTACTTTCATGTACTGCAGGACTCCTCCAGGTAGTGGACCTCTTGCAGGACATCAGTCTCACAGGAGGTCACATACCATGAGAAAATCGATTTATTAAGACAATCTGTATAGCTATGGGAGGTGAGATTATCAAATCTTAGTACATAGTGTTGCACAATGAATCTGCCAGTTGCACAGTGAAGCAGGGAGGGAAAAAATATTAAAAAGAGAAAAAGGAACAAAATTAAACTTAGGAGATGAACGCTACAGAAAATAAACTGACCTTTTTTACATTTTTGTTTAAATCAACCAAGTTGAGCAGGAAGATGTGGTCTTTAGCCCCGATTAGCAGCCGGCCCCTCTCCTCATCTAGCAGCAGGGTTCGAAAATCAAGACCCTCTGTTGAGCCCAGGAATGGGATGCAGCTGTTTGAAAGCAGCAAGTCTGTGGGAAAATGAAGAAAATCTTTATAACCAAAATGTTTGCATATGACTCATTGGTGTCTTTTATAAATATATGCAACCAGCATGGAGCATGCCGGTGAGATAATTGCAGTCTTAGAGCATGTCTTTCCAGGGTCATAATACAGTTCCTGTTAACCTTCGTTTTGTTTTCAGTTTTTTACTTCCAAATTGGGTAATATTTACTTTCACAAAACATTTATTTGTTTGAAATTTTCCTAATAACTTCTGTCTTTGACATAAAGGGATCACATCCTTTGACAGAAATTAGAAACAAAAAAATGACAGACCTTTGCAAAATATGTGCTATACCTTTCCTTGATTGTAAGAAATCTAATGTATTTTTATATCATAATACTCATGGATACACATAATCAAGGATCAATATCTCACCATATTTGGTGCTTTACATATAAAACTGCAGAGATCAGTGCCAGAAAGAATAGTTAGGAGCAGGAAACAGTGGCTAGATATGGCAGGTATAATAGGCTTACAGAATGGTTTGAGTTGGAAGGGACATTCAAAGCTCATCTAGTTCAACCCCCCTGCCATAGACAGGGACATTTTTCACTAGATCAGCTTGTTCAACCCCATGCAGCCTGATCTGATGGGACATCCACAACTACTCCGGACAACCTGTGCGATTGTCTCACCGCCCTCATAGTAAAGAACTTCTTCCTTTTGTCCAGTCTAAATCTAACCTTTTCATTTCAAAACCATTGCCCCCTGTCCTGTCACTACAGACCCTGGTAAAAAGTCTTTCTCCATCGTTCTTATAAGCTCCCTTTACATGCCGAAAAGCCACAATAAGGCCTTCTCTTCTGCTGGCTGAACAACCCCAACTCTCTCAACCCTTCTTCACAGGAGATGTGTTTCAGCCCTCTGACTGTTTTCATGGCCCTCCTCTGGACCCACTCCAACAGGTCCATGTCTTGCTTGTACTGGGGATCCCAGAACTGCACGTAGTACTGCAGGTGGGGTCTCATGAGAGCAGAGTAGAGGGGCAGAATCACCTCCCTCAACCTGCTGGCCAATCTTGATGCAGCCCATGGTACGACTGGTTTTCTGGGCTGTGAGCGGACATTGTCGGCTCATGGCCAGCTTTTCATCCATCAGTAACCCCAAGTCCTTCTCTGCAGGGTGGCTCTCAATCTGTTCGTCACCCAGTCTGTACTGATATTAAGGATTGTCTAATACTATTGTTTAATATTAAGTTCTTCTGGCAGTATAGAGAATTGCTATGGTTAAAATTTCAATTACTATCATTTTAACTGAGATTAGAATCAACAACTACTGAGCAGAGGTATATCCCTAGGGCATAGTACTGAAATCAAGGCAATATAGAGGCTTATTAAGGGGAGCATCCAACAGCAACTCCTCTAACGTCCTGAGGTCTTGCCTTACAGAGTGGCAATGGATGACTGTTCCTGCATGGTTGCCCTCTCTGCAGAGGAAGTCTTCCCGATTAAAAGCACAAATATGACACTTAAGGTTTAGTGTGATTTAATGCGGCTTCCAATACCTTTCAAAAGGTAATTAAGAAAAACATGTTTCTTTATGAAACTAATGAAAGAATCTATGCTTCTCCTGCAAAAAAGCTAAAAGTCTGTAAAGTAAAAAGTCTGTAACCTTTTGCTTAAATAAGACTCTGTGGACATAATTCTGGATGAGGGCATAAACAACGTATAGAAAAGAGCACAATGAGAGTTTAGTCTTGTTGGGTAGTCATTAATTTGGGGAGAACGAATATAAACATATGAATCAGTTCTTCCACAAGAAAGCCCTCCAAGCAAAATTATCCAGAAACCTTGGTACAGAAAAGTAAATCTTGCATTTAACTGAACATAAAATTAAGGGTATTTCCTCCTTCCTGGCACTGGATGGACAATGTATCCTTCCTTTCAATGTCACTCTAATCTTCAAAAAGGGCAAGAAGGAGGACCCAGGGAACTACAGGCCGGTCAGCCTCATCTCCATCCTGGGAAAGGTGATGGAGCAGCTTATCCTGGAGGCCATCATCAAGCAAGTGGAAAAAAAGAAGGTTATCAGGAGTAGTCAGCATGGATTCACCAAGGGGAAAT
>Ga0065711_1004387_pt1 | contig 45882 bp, 27 predicted proteins | sample Hoacrofraction12_FD_59098 | JGI IMG/M metagenome (GOLD analysis project Ga0065711, IMG submission 59098) | Hoatzin crop microbial communities from Cojedes, Venezuela - Epithelial fraction 12 v2 (version 2) | ecosystem: Host-associated > Birds > Digestive system > Esophagus > Crop | place... | reverse complement strand
TCAAGACCCGCCTGGACAAGGTCCTGTGCAGCCTGCTGTAGGTGACCCTGCTTCAGCAGGAGGGTTGGACTAGATGACTCACAGAGGTCCCTTCCAACCCCTACCATTCTGTGATTCTGTGATTCGGTGACCTGACTTATGAAAAAATATAACTTATTTTCTTTTCAAGAGAGAGCTAGATAAGCTCTTCTCTCTGATTCACAGTGAGGTCTCTTAAGAAACTCTTTCAGCTTAGCTGACAAGAAGCATGAAAGGAGTTGCAATTTAAGCTTGTATGGTCAGAAAACACTATGCACTATGAGAATATGATTTTACTTCAGTTTTTAGAACCCTTTTCAAGTTGTTCCTTATTTCACTTCATTAACGAACTATAAAGTCTTGAGAAGAGCTTGACAGTTTACCATATAAGCACTTGAAATATTCATGAATTGTGCATTCGTAATCTAGGAGACATTTTCTAAGCATACGCAGAGCAAAACCAAAGTAATAAAAAGACTGCCTCTGAACTTGCACTTAGACTTAGGTTCAGCTACCTTCCTTTGGAAAAGATTTCTGGATACTCAATCCTATTGTTCCACAAAAGTGCAAAGTAATTCTAAAATGGGCTTAATCAATCTTCAGATGAAGCTGCTGCTACTTGTAAGGATTAATTACACATGTATTTTCCTGGATAACAGAGAAAGTCAGAATGACTCAATAATCCAGTGGGTTGGCCTTGTAGCAAGAAGAGGTAATAGTTGTGGTCTAATGTATCCATCACAGAACGCAGAAGGATTTCACAAAAAGAAATAGCATCAATCATTTCTTTTTGGATGCTTGCTGTTCCTCAGGTGAGAGGAGGAAGAAATTCTGTGTGTGACTGTGTTGTCTTAAGTACCTAGTGCCAGGAAAACTTAATAACAGAAAATCTAGGGCCTGGGCTGTCATCTCCTTTAAGCTCAAAGCAGACTCTTCAGAGTGAGTTGAGGACTACCTGGGAAATTCAAAAGATTAAAAGATGCCTCACCTGCAGCATTCAAAATAACATATTTCAGCATGATAAGACTCCCAAGGGAAGTTTGTCCAAAACACTCAAACACTCCTGGTGAGACTGACTCCATTATCAGCTGTAATAGCATCAGGTGACAGAATTTGGTAAGCGAAGTGTTGCGCAGTGAGAAAATTCTATTAGCAAGCATCAATTTACACCTCTGAATTGCTGCGAATATTTGTTAACATCTCCTGTATGCTTTGTAGCCATTAACTGATTAATGAAATCCTAAAGAGATGCAGATACATAGTATGTGGTGAGCAGGTGTTACCATTCCCTTTTTGCATGTGATGGGGAAACTGAAGAGAGACTTACTGATGTCTTACCTGAGACCAAGCTGCTGAGCAGGTGGAAATGTTCCCATGGAAGACTGCATGCTGTGACAGCTGGCATCTGGAACTCCTGCAATAGTCGCTGAGGTGCTTGTCCTACCCCAAGATTCTCGTCATTGAACCCTTGTTTCCTCTTGCATAATTCATGCATATATGAGACCTCCTTAAAGTGGTCAAAAAGATCTTGACTATGTTGAACATTTCAGGAAGAAGCGGGTTTTCTAACTCTTTTCTATCTCTAAAACTTTCCTAACAGTAATTCATGTTGGTAGCAGCTGTCCACAAGCACTTTAAGTTGCCTTGGACCTGTGCTAGCAAAATAATCTGTCCCACATTCTATTTCCCTGTCAGCTTCTCTTTCTTTCCAAAGACACAGAATTTCTTTCAGTAGTAGAGTGTGTTCGAAGAGTCATTACTAAATGCAAGTTAATATGATTTTACCCAGATAAATGAGAAAGTGAGAACAATTCCCATAGTACAGCAGGTAGACAACACTGCATTTGAAAATCTTCTTAAAATACCAGAGAAATAGTACATTGTGACACAGAGAATTAGACTGAGAAACATCTACATTTTTCCATGTGCCTCACCACACAGCTAAGGTTTTCCAATTGCTCTTTTCTTCCTCCTTTCCTCCTTTAAAACATTGGAAAATCCTGTTTCTTTGGAGTAGTCTTGCAAATCTATCAGTCTCTCTTGCAGAAATTCCCTTAAGTATCTTACCCCTTACACCTAGATCCTCACTAAGAGGCTCACGGACACCAGACTGACCCATTACTTTGCATGAGTTACCCTTAACAAAGAGTAGTCATGGGATGGATTGGACATGCCTTTGCTGTTCTTGCAGACATTAGAAGCTGTCCTTTCCCAAGTGCTTGGTATATAGTAAAAATTAATAAGTTGACATTAATACAGATTTCTGCATTGCAAACAGCTCTGTGCAGTATCACAGGCTTTGCTCTCATGTGCTTACTGTCATAAAGTCAACAAAAGCTAGATGATCAAATCAAAATGTTGCAAATAAACAAATGAAGAATCCTTTCCAAAGACAACTTCCCTGGGATTAGTTATCCAACATAGTTCATGTATCCACAGTGTTTTATTTCTCCTACTTATGATTATCTCTGTCACACTGTTTGCACTCTCTTTGCTGAGTCTCTGTTTAGGATTTTTATCTCAGCTCACATCCTACTTTGAACAGACATTCTGATCACTCTGACCGCAGGTCCGGGAGCCATAATCACCACCATCATAAATCAGCTCCCATTAATAGCCCTGAAAGGATCCTCAAGCTCTGTTAAAAGTTGTGATTTACATCTTCATCAATTAAAGCAGTTCTGTGTTCTCAAATCTGTTTTACGAAGTTGTAAAATTCCATAGTATATTGATGAAATAATTAAAAGTGAAGGAAGTTGCTGATAGTGAAGATCAAAACTTAGAAACTAGATTAGAGGTTCTTTTTGTCTTTGGGCAAGACACTGTAGTACTTTGTGCTTTGGTTTGTCTAACTGGATAATGAAAAGAAATATAAATATATATATATAAAAAAAGAAATTGGAAGAGGCTTGTGAGACTGTTTGTTGATAATCTACAAAACATGCTTTTCTAGGCAGCAAAGGAGTTATCATCTTGGTATCCAATACTTTTGAAAAGCTTTAAGGAGAATGTTATTGAAAGTGTAATTGATTTATATACTCTTGTCAGGTGAAGAATTGAGTTGTTATACTTTCAAGTACCTGTGGCAAGTTGGTAAAAAAGGGGAATTTCTGTCTTGAACAACAGTGATGCCTCTCAGCTGAGGCATGGTTCAGTTGCCCTAAGCTCAGAACCAAAAGTATTTTGAAATGGTTTAGTCAAAATTCTTCCTCCTAGAAGCAAAACCCCAAATATAATATGTTTCTATGTAGAGGACAAGAGTCTACACATTATTAGGCCAGTATTTTACCAAATGTAACACTATCCAGAAATCTTGCAGTAGCCAATTTGCTGGATGCACTGGCCGTTCAAGTATGTAGGACAGCAGCAGCAGATCTACCACCCTAAATATTTGCTCCTTCAAAAGCCTAGGCTGTATATACTAAGGTAGAAAGCTTAATTGCACAGTCTTTATAAGTCTGAATTCAGTTTTCTCAGACAAGGCAATTCGATACAGTATGTTGTAATCCAGATGAGGTTTTGCTCTGTATAATCACATCTGTATTTTCTTATGTTTCCTGGAATTTCAGTTTGAAATTTCTATTATAATCTACTGTAGAATGGACGAAAAATTCCAATAGTCACACTGACATTTTCCTGTTCTAAACTCCCTGTGTTTCCAGATGTAGATATAGCCAGTATCACTCTTCCTATGGGTGGATGTACAGATGGTTTCCAGATCAGAAAATTTGTGACCAGCTAGCTCCCTGTGGAGGTGGGGGACACCACTTATGTCTGGATCCAGCTCTGTAAACATGCCTCTCACTTCTAATGGACCCTGTCGCTTTAGGGTTCAGTAGGGGGATTTGTGAAAATGGGTCCTAATTGCGATGACAAGTTGTGGGATCCAGTGTCACATAATACTAAAATGCTGTGCCTTGTTCTGCCTTTGTTGAGGAGTGGAAGGGAATTTGGCAGCTGAGCAGAGATCTGGGAAACCTTGACACTGAAATAATAGATGGCCACTTACTGCACACACAAGGTTGCAATTCTCTCCCCAGGACTTTTGTGATGACAGTCCTCAGTTCAGAAATGCCTGTGATCAGCCTTGAGAGTGAATTACAATTGTGTACAAACTCTGTGGGTGACTACAACCAGTTGTTATCCTGACTAAGAAAGAAGGTTATTTTTCTTCCATAAGTTACATCAGCAGAAGGATTCTGTAGTTTAAAAGATTTTGTATTGGCATCATGTGCTTCTAGCTCATGCCAGCAGACTTAGCTAGGCTGAATGAAATGGTTAGCAACTTTGCTGTCTGCCTCAAACCTCAACCATAGCTTACACACTGCTTTGAAGAGACAAATCAATGTGATGTATAGATGCTTCTAAACGACACATGTCTGGATGATTTCAGATTATGCCAATGTATGGCATCCTAAAATGTTAGCTGAACTAGTAAATGTTAACAAAAGGGCTGGGGCAGACAGCAATGGACTATAACCATCTCAGCCACTCCAGCGTGATCTGCCTGCAGGTATGAGCCTCTTCCCATGGCACAACAAGGGGGAAGGAAGCAGAAGGTAAAAGCTTAAAGCTTATTTTGGGCACAGAAATTAGAGCATTTAAAATTAATTCCTTGTTTCATTACATGTAAAAACATTTGAGAATGTGCTGAAACCAAAAGGATACATATTTTAAAAAGTCTCAACCTTCTGAAGCAACTTAGGCAACCTACCATTCTCAAAGGAAAGGGCACTGACACAACTTCTTTTACTGGTAGCACCAGTTTATGCCACTTTAATCCCACCCCAGCCACTTTTTCCTACTTCCATGTCGTTCCTTTCATTATGCCTGGAATCTGCATGGGTAATTAGACCACAGAACTGACTGCAATCTAGAAAACTTCTGTCTCGGAAAGAAATGCCCTCAGTGACACAAAAAAAATACTTTAAAGAAATAGTGAAAACTCATATCTTTGTTAGACTTTTTGAGATAACACATAGTTTGCAAATACAGGAATCAAAGAACAATAAAACCAAAACAAACAAACAAACAAAAAAAAGAGGGGTGTGTATCTGTGCGAGAAAGAGAATCTTCCTGGATGTCACAGCATACTCTTCACAGAGTTAGTGGTTGTTAAGTGCTCAGAGAGCCCTGTGAAGAGTACCTCTAAATATCTAAATAGATAGAACTAGATACAGGGATGTTCACTGAAACATCACTGAAATGCTCTTCCTGCAGGACTCGCTATGAAAATGAAAGCCCTGCTGTCTCAAACGTGCCAATGTGTGTAGCTTGCTGTTAAATAATAATAACAACTGTAATAAAAAATGTAATTAATAATAATAGAATATTCTTTACAATTGCTAATGAAGAAGACTGCTAATCTCCCACTGGTAGCAGAGGAGTTCTTTGTCTCTACTGCCAGAAGCATATTACAACTTATAATTAATTAAGAAGCATGCTGGGTGGGCTGGCAATACACATTATAAGTAAGGTAATAATAAGAATAAAGGCTTTGTCAGTGGAAAGGTGACAGGAGATACTGTAAGATATTGCCAGAAATAATTGTTAGATGTGGATTACATCTAGATAAGCACTGCAGGTTTCCTAACCCGTGTGGAGCAGCGTGAGTAAAGGATTTTACCTGATTTCATCAGTATTGACTACAAAATGTGCATGTGTCCTCTCCCCACATCCTCAAATCTTCTTTTCTCCCAGAGGCAATTGCCTGATGGAGGAAATGGAGACTAGTGGTTACAACAGAGGACTTGGAATTTGCTATTTTGAGCTAAATCATTTCCTGACCTTGGCAAAGTCAATCACAGTAGCTATGCATCATTTTCTATCTGTGATACAGGTGCAATCACAATTACCTCCTAAAAGTGTGGTGATGCTTCAGGCGTAAAGGTTTATAAAGCATGTGTTAATCACAGAAGGAAAACATCTTCATGATTATATACTTTTATGACTGAACCCCTGAAAACAGATCTGGGTGGAAATTCGGAGGTAGCACTTGTCCCATTTTCTGAAAGTATTTGTGTTTATTGCCAAGCGCCTATAATTCAGAGGGATGTGCAAAACTTACATCCACAAAATTAACCTATGTTTCTGTTGGCTTGGGAATGTGTTTCATCCTCCTGCTCTGACTGCAGTGCTGGGAGTTCTGCGGTGCCCATTGTTCTCATTTCTGCCCAAAGTGACCGCTTCTGAGCTGACAGAGGAGGCAATGGCAGTTAGGGAGAGACGTGAAGTGTGCTGGTAAGATTAGTCCAGTGCTTCATGAGGAAAAAGATTCATCACTGCATTTTACCCAGCTTAGGTTCCAGCTGCCACCTGTGCTTGCATTATCAGGCTAACTGAACAGACAAGGGAGACAGGTTTCTTCTTAATGGATGTAGCGTGGTTTAAATCACCACAGGTTTCGGTGCATTCTGCTCTGCATGCTGCAGCTTCTGGAAGACTGGTCTGATCTGTGGTTAAGAACGAGATTATTCTTGCTATAAACGGTACAGTATTGGCTGCTTCACTGCTGTCTTCTCAGAGATTTTTATTTCTGTGTCTAAAGTCACTTCTGAAAATCATGGTATTTCATACGTCTGTAGATAAGTTCCAAACTCATCGCACATGTTTTGTTCACTCCTGGCCAAGGGCAGTCTTTCATTGACAGCATGACACAGATTAGCCCCACAGTCCTTCTGCCTGTGAGAGATTTCACCTGTTTTTGTCAAGCCCTTGAGGAAGAAAGGGTCCAGTTGCTGAAGAGCAATGTTAGTTCCGAATGTTGGTGATATGCAACACAATGAGGGCAGATGTTGAAAGTCACGTATTAATTTTGTTTGAAATTTAGACATGTCAAAGAAGTTTGCACCTGCTTATGGTTTGGGAGTGCATTAACAATTAAATTTGGGCTACTATACAAACACTATTATTATTATTTTCTTTATTTCCTTATTTATGTTTATTTAGATGTGGCTTTTTTTCCTCCCCGTGTGCCAGTGAAAATTTCTAAATACTTTATAAATAAATCTCTACTTAGATAGACACTAAGACTGCTTTTATAAAGGTCAAATAACAATTTTTTGTTAGTAAATAGAGGCACACTCCTTCTCCCCAAATACTAGAAGATTCTTCAAGTAAATGATTTTGATAATACCATTGAAGTACATGTTTATTTTAACAAGAAGGTCAAAATGTACATGTACTGGAACAATGCAGCTATTAAATATTAATTTCACTTGGGATTAATCAATGATGAGGAAATAAGTAAGATGCTTTTCTTTTTAGCCAGGGAGGAATTGCTACCTTGATCTATAGCTCAGTCAATAGGCTGAAATTGTGAATAACTGTGGAACGCATTGAGAGTTAACCTTTTGATCTCAGCTTGAATGCAATAATTGTAATAAAAACCCCAGACCTAATATTATTATCGATACCACCCATTGTCGATGGTGATTAGGTGTGATTGCATTACTTTTATAAAGAACAAAAAGACAATGTGCTGTATTCAAATTACAAATGATCCATTGTGAAAAATTAAATTATATAGAACCTTATAATGTGCTTAGTAGAAAGGCATGAAAAATGTGAATCGCTCTGTAACTGTTTATTGCAAATCTTATAAAGCACTGAGTAATCATATTCTTATTTTGAAATTACACAGTGGCATTGAACTAACTAGCGCTATCAACACACTGTTCGCCTGCTGTGTTTAGGAATTGCTCTGGTCAGCTATCCAGTGAAGTCTGAACCTGTTTGTGCATGTAAATATCTCAACATTCACTATGGACTAAAATCTTTCAGAAGCAGAAGACTGTTTTTTTTTCTTTTATCTCTGGATAGAGGAAACAACATTCGTTAGCAGTTACTGGAATGATGTGTATATATCAAGGGACTTGCATACTGATATCTTAATTTATTAGTTTAATACGTGTCTATAACATTATCATAGATATTATAGATGCGGAAGTAATTTTGTCATTTTTAATCTCCTTCTGGCTGTTGTGGAATGCCCCGTAAACACATTGCATTTAGTTAGGATATGGGTAAAGCTTTTCAAAATGTGTAAGGGACTTTGGGAATGTTAAGTCGTTTTTTTAGAAAGGATATAAATATTTAGGATTTTCAATGGCTTTGAGTGGGGCCATAGTTTTATCGGTGAGCGTGGAAAAATTAATTATTTGTTTATGAATCTTGTGCTTTGGTCATTTCCACCCCATTAACCATGTAAATACAATATTGACAGGTGATACAGCCTGTCACATGGATCAGTCTGCTATAATGATGCCAGTAAAGAGAACTAAGAAAATATACCGCAAATGATACAGCTTCTAGATATTCCCCACCAAAATCTGGAACACAACGAAGATTTCCTTGCTCCAAAGAAAGTTTTGAGGAATGGAATGATTCCAAACATTAGAAATGCTAACATACCGAGTTCCATATTGATGTGAAATGGATAGACCTCATTTAGGTCTGGAATACAAAAGCAACCTGGTACATAATATCACCCATGTTATCTCTTTCACTCCAAGGACTAAGTGCACTTACACTTAAACCATGGATTTTTAATACACATGTATCTGGCTTTTTACAGGTCTAACAGCTGTGACCAATCTAATTTTTAATCAGATTTGTAAGGATTTACAGCATCCATACAAAGTAAAAGCAGAGAAGCTGGCTGACATCTAAGAAAAGGAGCTAGAATCAAAGCAAAGCCTTCCCGTAATAGTATTAGAGTATATTTCTCCCAAAATGAAATAATTGAGCCGCTCTGCCCTCGTAAATAGACACTGTCTAAGCTAGGGTGGCAGTTCTCTGGGCAAAAATCTAGAAAATTCCTCTGCACGGTTCTTCATAATCTGACGTTTTGCGTGCGCATACCCACAATATTTTGCATATGTATCAAGAAGTGCTGTATTTAGAAAATTCTGACAGATGACATTGAAAGAAGAATGTAAGGATTCTCAGTAAGTGAGAAGTTCAAGGATAACAGTGGCTTCACATTTGAGCTTACTACTGTAGCAAAAAGCTAAGGGTTCTAAAGGAATTTTTAATAATAAATAGAATTTAGTAGATCTCAGATTTTCGTAAATCTTAAAACACCCATTCAAGCTATTGGTTAATTCCAGAAATGCTCCTCTGAAAAAAAATGTGAATATATACAAAGTGAGAAACACAGGTTTAGAGCCACCCAGCTCAAACTAGGAGGAGGGTGAGTAAATCTCCCTCTCAGGTAAAAACATTAATTCTAGTCAAGTTTATTTAAAAAGAGATATCATTGCTACTGATTTAAAATGGAACCACCCCCAAAATCCTCCTTCATTCACAGCAACCAGTTTCAAGACAGTTCAGCATGCTATGAGTGCTAAGCATCCTTGAACACATGTCCAAAATATTTTTTTTAAAAGGGATCAGTTCTAGGCCCTGTGAAATCTAGAGGCAAGAATACTGGACATCTAAGCCCTAAATTGTTTAAGTGTGAATTTTAGTAAGGGAATTATTGGCTCCATAGGATGGGACATGTTGGGGTCTGTAAACATGCATAACTCTAAGTAGTCCTATAACATCAAAATAAGAAGCAATATCAGTGTCAATTTGAAGCTAGGATTTATACAATAAACTTTTGCATGTAAATGTCTCAGTTCATCCTAAGGCTTCCTCAGACCCCTTAATTTCTTTGTTGCATGTATTGATGTCTCAGTTCATCCTAAGGCTTCCTCAGACCCCTTAATTTCTTTGTTGCATGTATTGACTCACCTTTATCCATGAAACATTTAACCAAACAGGAAAACATTCAAAATTCATTAGAAACAAATACTCTAGGAGAAGGGTTGGAGGAGGGAAGTGGTTTTGAATAGCTTTATTAAAGCTTCCACTCATGACGTAAAAAACTTTAATTTGTCCTCAAAGCTGGTCTATGTTATGGTTGTTTCAAGGAACTGGAGGGTGCAGTGTGCCGGCTTAACCATTTAAATTCTAGACATGTCTCTAATCAGCAGTCAACTAGAAAAGGTACAAGATTCCCATTGAGCAGTAAAGACAGTGCAGGGCTCAGTGGGAGACACTTGTGCCTGGTGGGACTATTAATGAGAAGAGCTGAAATGCATTACCTCATGAGACTGTGAGTGATGGGTACTATAGGATAAGCAGCAGTTCATTTTCTTGAACCAAAACTTTCAGTTTCTGTAGTTATTGTAATTTTAAATGCCTCTGTTGGAAGAGAAAACAAAAAAGCTCTGCTGGAGAAAGATGAATGCTTTAAATTACTTTATTTGTGATCTAGAGGAATTGATAATTAGAGAGGGTACTTTGTTTTAATAAGCCAGATAATCAAGGAAGAAAACATGAACCTGGCCTATAGCCTTTGTAGTTCACAGGGCACCTCACTGTCTGGTGCTCTGTGAGTAGGACTGATGGCTTCATTTCTTTACCATGTTCCTAAGCCTCTCCAGTCTGGAACAGTGGGCAGCCACCGTCAGCAGAGACAGCAGCTTTGTTTCTTCTGCTGTAGTAGCTTTACTGTTGGATTACTTGTGCAGATAATCAATACCTGGATTCATTTCCCTCTTTGACTAATTCCAAACTCATGTCATCCAGACAGACTTACGCTGTATAGAAACTGTAGTGTTTCAATCTTTCCTGCTGTGCCTTCAGATTGTTTTTCAAGGGAGCTTGTTGCATTATCTTTGAAGACGGGGAACGTATAGGTTGTAGCTGCTCAGCTATGGCAAAACTGATGTGTTTCTAGGCTTGTACAGGGGCAGGGATTAAGGTATCTGTGGAAATTTTTACATTACAATGAGCCCTGGCTGAGGGCTTTGAGAATATTTGGTTTTGGATTTAAACAGCTATGTAATTTGTGGCTCTGCCTTAAGTGACTTGCCAAAGGTCGGATGGAACTCAAATGGCAAAATAGGGAACAAAATCCAGATTTCAGCAGAGTGCATTTTCTCCCAGAGATACTTGGTTCCAGAACTTTTTTGTACTCTGGCAATATATCCTCTCATGTGCTGTATTTCATACAACTCAACAACCTGCAGGGAAGCAAACTACAGAGTAAATGCTCCTTGGATGATGAGATCCTCTCGAAACTAAAATCCTGAAACATTAGCTCTATACTGTATAATTATGATAGCTTTAGAAAAAAACATTTACTCTGTAGTGAAAATCTTTTAAAGGGCAAAACTATGCAGCACCGTTACCTGCTATTTTGTCATTGTGGAACATAGCTGAGGTCTTTCTTATGATGCTTCTTATATCCTGATGGGAAGCATGTTGGCAAAGGACCAGTCAAGCCATTTCACAATGTCATTTTCATAGCTCTGAACAAATTTTCCCAACTAATGTGGATACATCCTCATCTAGGTTATTAAATTTCTCTCCCCAAAAGGATCAATAAAAAGCAATACAAGTCCATAATCAGAATTTATGAAATTTATAATCCTTTTAACTGCAATACCCATCTTTTAGAAACCACATCTATCTAAGACTGCGGGGAGAACAGGGCAGGCATGGATATTTGCATGTGTATGCCGGATTCAGTTTGTTTTCTGGGAGACTTTCCAGTACATTGAAAACAAAGTACTGACAGTTTTAGGGAACTGGGCAACCTGTGAAGATAAAAATGGCAAAAACTATTTATTCTTTAACTATTTATCTAAATCACACTCAGTCTTCCAGACAGTTACCCCTGCAACATCCCTTAGAATTAAAACTATAATCATTTCAAAGAAGTGCAGAGAGATGCCACTGAAAATAGGGAGGTTTAACTCACCTAGCTGCTTAAATCCAAAGTTTAAATCCTCCAAATCTTTGCTTGTCTAACTTGAGGATGTCTAATAATTGAAAATATTTGTGTTCTGAAAGTGCAGCTTTTATGATAACAAATGTCACTTTTGTGTGTACTTCAGTTTGATGATATTGCTGAGACTAAAAAATACAGATAAGCCATATCAATTTGATGGAGACTCACATCAATGGTATCTTGCAGAAACCTGGTTTCTCCTACTGATTTTCTTAGTACTAGCTCTCCAGAGAAGAGGGTTGAATGGAGGACTTCTGATCTGACTTAGCCTGAAATAAAGGTCTGACACGGGTTCATTCCTTGTGAACTGAATTTTTAGCGAGTTGACTGAAGGACTCCAATACTTTGAATAAAACACAAAGAAATATCTAAAACAATAAACCTAAATAAAAGTGAGCAATAAGACTTTTTCCTTGACATACTGGATCAAAGATGTTACATAAATGTACGCTAATAAATCACAGCTCAGAAACAGAAATACCCAAGGATCAGAGGGTGAACAATTTCACAGACTGGACTCTGAGACAAAACTGATCTTTCACAGTCCGCTTCACAGGACATTTTCAAAATATTAACTGCTTCATTAGACTCTCTCTTTCATTCTAAATTTATCTGTACAGACTACTTGCTTTTATTCCAACACAAAAGATTTCACTAGAGACACATATTTGAATAATTTTAGAATTGCCTTGTAAAAATTGAATTTCTTGAGAAAATAAGGAAAAATCCCCAGCAAATTGCAACAATTGTAAGAATCATTGGATGTAATGATTTTGTACTCTGCCACAAGGATCATTTAAAAAATAAGATATTATAAGGATATAAAGAGGCAGCCAGGACAGGGAGTTGATTAGTTACGTGTAGCAGAGCAATCACAATTTGACAAGTAACAAAACCTTCTCTAGACCTTGTGAATCCAGCTCAGTGAGCTGATAATCTACAGGAAAAAAGTCCCCATACCTTGCTTCTGTCGGTGAACCTCAGAAACTGGAGTAGCCTTCACAAAGACAAGCAGGGTGAAAAAAAGATTGGAAAAGTTTTAGACACTATATATTCCTCTAGTTTGCTCTTGTCATTGAGAGCAGATCTGATAGGTACCAGCTCCTTTCTAAGAATTTACATCAAGTCAGATGGCAGCCTAAATCAAGTACTTTCCTGACATACATTATTCTCATAAAAGAAATAGACAACCACAAAACTAACAAAAAAAGAAAATTTTGCCATCTTCATATGTACATCTTCAGGTAAATTGTATATGATTGCTCGCAGTAATGCCATCTGCTAATACTCTTTTTCAAGCATATGTATCCACACAGCAAAAATGATACTTTTCTTGAAGTTTACTGTTAAAGCTAAGTATCATTGTTCTTTAGATGTGTATTCTGGATATTATTCCTTTCCCAAATATCTAAAATGTATTACCAAGTATTATTAACTAATGCTTCTAGACTGAATCTTGTTGTAGCTAATGTCAGTAACATAATAATGGACAACATGTTTTTGTTTCTTTGTGCATTCTTGAAAATTCTAAGGTCACTTAAATTAAATTTCCGCGCAACAAATTTTTCAGTAATCTAAAAAATGCTGAATTTTTTTGTGTAATTAGAGCCAACAACAGTCATCCCTTGTTAACTGAATGGGAGACCTTACTTACACTGATACATTCATATATTTTCTTCTGTCCCAAAAGTAATGTTTTGGTGTTAATTATGCTGAGAGAATACCTCAGTGTTCATTACTGCATAACTAGTGACCTGTTCTGCTTCAAGGTTTTCTGTTGCTGTAGCTGGACTGATTACATTTGACTTGAATTGTTGATCTGTTCAGAGTGAAAAACAAATGACAAGTCCTTGGTTTCTGCTCAGATGGCTTCATGTTTACTCCCTAAAACTTTTAAAAGGGGCCTTCCCATGAAAGTAAACATTATTAGAACCAAACTATTTTTGTTTGCTCTTATCTGGCAGTAGCTATTCAGTCAACTGATGCCTTTGAAAAGTGAGAATTAGCAATACAGGGTCCACACCTTTTCCATGAGATATATTTTTCGAGTGTCTTTCAGCTTCACATAACAGAAAGAAAAAAAAAAATGTAACTTTGATATGATTTTTTTTTCTGAGCTTCAGCAGTGCAGAAGTAACACAAACAACAATTGTCAGTATTCATTAATAATAGAGCAGTTGTGGGAATGAATTTGTATAACTGGAACTTGGGAAACACAATTAATTGATAAGAGAATGTAAGGTATACGGAGTAGGATTAAACATTATTTTTAATGTATCAGAAACACAAGGGTTATTCACAATATTCTTAAAATTTATAGCATCTGTCCATCTTGAATACAAAGAGAATGGAGACACAGTCTCTTCCTATCTGTTGACAGAGATTATGAATTCTTTGTTAAAAGTGGTACAAAAGCAGTCATTAAATATGAAATTAAATATTTTAAAATAATTTCATCTCATTAAAAAAAAATCTAAGAATTTATCCATATCATCGATATCAGTGTCAATAGAAAGCTTGGAAAATTGGAGACATAGCAAAGCCGATGAAGAAATTCAATCCTTTGTTAGAATTAAAAACATTAAAGGAGATGACTAGACTTATTATAGTTTTGTTTGCTTGAAATTTAAGCTGGGCAGCTAATGAGCAGGCTGATACTTGCTGCAAGTTTAGTAATTGGAGCTGAGCTACAGCTATTTTCTTCCAGAAGAAATGTCTAACATTTGATATCAAAAGTATGAAGTACGACAACATTCAGCATAATAGTTTCAATTTGTATTGTTGACTCACTTTTCTTCTTCCTTTATATGAATGTAATGTCTCGCGTGCTTTTGTCTGGTCATAACTTCCACCTTTTGTATCTTTTTCAGTTTGTTTATTAGGTTGAAAAAAACATTATATTCGACATTAATTTCATAATTATTCATCTTTCTTTACAGAAGCAAAATATCTAGCATTGTCTTTCAGTCTAAGGTGCATTATTCTTTGTATTTCTTTTCCTCTGGCTTTCTCCTGCAAAATGTCTCTAATTTTTCCATATAGTCTGGAAAGGAATAGATGATTGAAGAAAAGGAGGAAATTCACCAGATTTTGCAAGTGTGTTATGTTATCTGTCACCTTTGAACTACTTTGTGACTTTGCCTTTTTTTTAGGCATAAAAAGCCTTTATCTCATTTCATCATTTTTCAAACTTCTTGCTTGCAAGGATGGAACTTTCTGTCCTGTGTACTTAGATCATGCTCTTCATTCCTACATTCTGACTTTACATTTGCTGCATCAAATAGATGTTGTCTGTACACTTTCCCATGGAATCAGAATCAATCCATGTATTGTCTTTATGAACCACTTCTCATTTTTATTGAGTACGATGTTTCTTTTATTAAAAAAAAAATACTTTTTGTCACAGATTACTGACAAAAATAAGAAAAGAAAAGATAAATAAGATAAGAAAAGAAATGTAGCCAAGAGAAAATCCTAAATAGTAATAACTAGCTAGATTTACACTAGCTAATAATCTACATTTCTCTTCTTAGAGGACTATCCTAGGTCTTAAACCAAATCACCATGCAATATGAGTTGTATGGCTTTAAAAGTATCTGGAGGCTAGTTCTGGGCTGATTCCATCTCAGGCTAAGATTGTGAAGATTGTAGTTGCATGAAAATAAAGCTGTGTTTTGCCAGAGAATTGCAGCTTATCACTTCATGCAGGTCTTGTAACTAGCAGTCTGAATTATAGTTAAGTTGCACTTTCTCCAAAATACAAAAGATCCTGGTAGGCTAACCTGGTTGTAAGTCTTCAGAGCAGTGAATTACTTCAGCTGGTTCCTCGCTCATCACAAGCAGTGAGCTACAAATACAGCATTTCTCAGTGGAAAATAACTAGAAATTTTACAGTCTATATCTGGGTGTTTTTATCCAGGGCAGACAGGTTACAACAAACCTGGTTCACAGCAGGAAAGGCTGTGAAGAAGCTGTGAAGATAGCCATGTTCTCTGTGAATCAAATACAGGAATTAGAAGTTTGGTTTATTTTGATGTTGGATAGGGCTATATTGTTTGCCTTTGAACAAACTTTACAGAAAGACTGCAAACACATGTCCGTAACAAAATCATTTCAGGATTTGCATACTTTCACTTTATGTGAAATTGCTGAATAATTTATGATCAAGTTTTTCACTTCTTTGGATGGCCACACATACAGTGATGTGGATATGTGTGTGCCCAAACAGTGTTTTTTGTTTTAAAAAGTCTATCAGAGTACCTTACTTAGGATCCACATAACTGCTGTCTGTGCTCCAGCATTACAATCTGAATGGAGACAAAGCTGAACTTTTAACAGATGTTAGCTCCTCCAGTGGGGAAAACGGAAGGTATTCTGAATGAACTGCACTAGGAGAAATCAAGTCTTACAAAAAACAGTATAATTTTGGGCAGACAAAACTAATACCCATGGAATAGCCTGTATCCAGGCATTCATTTATCAGTTTAATTGAATAAAATGCAATATGTGACCTCATGAGCTACCCATCAATCCTCTTTCCAAAAGCAGCTGGGGCTGAGGTTGCTGCCAACTGGCTCATGTGAGATGGAGTTATCATGTCTCCCTGCACCACTCTGTCTTTCAGACCCAAAGCAGAGAACTGAATAGTAGCATTGATAAAAATGTCTCTGTGCAAATACAAGTGCAATAACATTTCAGTTTGTTGATGTGACTGGCAGCAAACAGATATTGTCAGGCTGAGTGCTCATGCTGGTACTATGTAGTTGATACTTGTTCTTTGCCAGGTTCATGTGAGCTGGTTAATTTCTTCCACACATTTCCAATTTCTATTTCTCAAAAACTTTCCTGTATAATAAAGAGAGCTTCGTTATGAGATGCCATTGAAATAAAAGACAGAAAAAAAGCTGGTACCCTTGTGTTGAGTGGCCTTCTCAGTCACGTTTATGTGTGAGGTAGATACACATATACACATAATTAATCACTTGTAATAGTTTTTAAAGGACAGACTAAATTTAAGAAATCCTGACTGCTCTAAAATGGGCTGCAATGACAACTGATGATGCATATGCGCAGAAAATTTTATAGCCAAGGAATTATAACTGAAAAAGGAAACCCAGTATGGTCACTGTGATCTCATCCCTCCACCAGAAATATATCCCCTGTGGGTATGAAATAACAGTAGTTTAGTGGGACACAGCAGTATGCCACAATTTAATGTAAAAATGAATAAAAGTATTGTATACAAAGATATTTCACAGGAATTTTTAATGAAAAAAATTCAAATCTGACTAGGAAAATGGAAACTAACATCTTTGCTCTAAAAAAAAATTTAAAAAAATCGAAAAAGAAGTTTTCAGTCATTTTAATATTTAAGGAGAATATAATAATAATGTCAGTTAGGTTAGTTAGTTATCATAAGGTCCCATAGGATGTGAATGAGTAGTTCTGTTAAGTTCAATGCATTTTAAATCAGGTATGTCCCCAAATGTTTTGCAACATTAGGTATACAGACTGAGATCACTTAGGCTTAAGTGAGGCAGGCAGCACTTGTGCTGCTGATGGTGGTGTGTGTGTGATGTAGGAACTTCATTTGCTGTTGGACTCCAGTAGTTAGACAGAAGATAGAACGCCTGTTTCTCTGTTGCAAAAACTTAGTTTTCCTTTGTAATGGCTAGTGGCTGCAGGGTTTGTAATTTTTGCATCTGTTTTTTTTCTGATAATTTTGGCTGTTGTCAAAACACTGCTTCTGTTCAAATGGGATTGTCTGCAATTATCCCCAACACTTTGAGCAACTCTGTATTAGCCATGTCCATCACCCTTTCTCACAAACCATGCAAGCCAATTTCTCACCTCTCTAGAAACTGTTGACATAATACTTTCGGGATGTTCTTCTTGTATATGTTCCTCCTTTTATAAGAGTGAATCCTCAAGGGTTACAATCATGACAGTTTGTGCAGAAGAAAAATATAATCAATATTAAATAAGTGTTTCTCAGATCTTTCATTCCCTTTCAGGACTCAAATCCCAAATACAAAAGCATGGTCATGTCAAGCAGTTACAGCAACATACAGAAATACAAATTTTCTTTGATGATTTAATTGTCTCTTCTTGAACATTTGTTCCTTTCCTGAACTTTTTAATTACAGGATTTACACACTGTCAAAGACTGTCGTCTAATTACTCCTGCGTTGAGCCTGCCTATAGTTTTCGATGTCTACCTTATTTCTTAATTTAGCTAAAAGCTTTATTTTAAGTTGATGTTTCATTTTGTTTTCCATCCCCTCACAATATAGATTTTGAAAAAAACATTGTGAAAATTAATGGCATTTAAAAATTCTTAACAAAGTAAAAACAATTCCTTTCCCTCTTATGATCTCTATGCCCAGTAAAACAAAATTAACTGTGTTAATTTTGCTACGAGGAAGTGAGAAATTACCTGCAATTGCACAGTTTAAATAACAGAGGACCTTCCAAATTGTGTTAGAAGTCAACATATTTTTTTAAAGTGCATTAGGCTGTTATTAAATTACATAATTTTAAGTGTCACAGTTAAAGACTATTCCAGTCCTGCTGCACACTTGGAGCCCCAACGCATGTGTAAAGGGAGAAAATAATATGTAACAAAAAGGGCAGTTCTGAAATACCCAGTGAAATCCTGGTTCTTTCATTTCACAAGTGGTAGATCCTCCAAGTAAAATAAGGAAGATAAGTTTGAAGGAATGACCGAAGGTAAAAAAATATATTTCAATAGTCCAGAAATTTTTGTTAGAAATAGACTAATTTGTATTTCTCTTGAAAGAGAAAAGTGTGTGAAGCATCCACAACTTTGAAAACTGAAAAAAGACAGGAGGAAAACATTCTTTTATCAAAATTTTCAGGCTTTCCTGATCACTGCTCCCAGTTCATGGCTAAAAAGGTTTGTACTCTCTGTATGATGTCTATCAGAGGCAAGGAGTTTGACATTTTTGTTTCTATGAAGCTTGAAAACTTCTATATAGTTTTGTTGCCTGAAGCTGATGTTTCATAATACCAACACACAAGTTAGCTACTGGCAACAGGGAGATTATTTGTTCCTTCTTGAGGTTGCATGATCATTGCTAAAAACAAATTTAGCCTCTGGGCATCTAGAAGGTAGTCCTACCTCTTTAATATAGCCACATTGGACTGCTTTGAATCCCTAAGTTTAGTTTTCAGAACCAGAGCTTGTTCTCTTAGCCACTGAATCCAATTGGGTCTGACAACTGTTGTCCTATAGCACGACTTGCTTCAGTGTGACTTTGCCTGAGAAACAGTACAGAGCCATCATTCAGGTCCTTCGGTTCACTCACATATGACTGCATGGCAGAGCAATAGTGCTGTAGGTGAGATGCTGTGGCACTTACCCCAAAAGAGGATCTTAGCTGTGTGCAGTTCCTGCTCACAGTAATGTATATTTGATGCAGGGTCTTCCTGCAAAGTGAATTTACCTGCAAAAATTTAATAGAGCTGTGATGACCACTCTCTGTGAAATTGACATTGGAAAGATTAACGGGATAATTCTTAGACATCATTACTGACAGGAACATGGTATTAGGCAAATTAAAGTGAAGCCTCTGGTGTTTAAGGTTCCAGGAAACACAGATGTACAGAGAGGATTTCTTGCACTGGGACAGCTTAAATGTCTCAATTATGCTTGTGTTTCTATTACAGCAAGTCTCTAACAAATGTAATTCCCAGACATTCGCCCACACTTATGAGGACGTTTTTATCTCGGCAGCTAGAAAACATATGAAATGTCCTTTTTGACATACTAAGTAGAGATGCACTTGTAATGGGATCCAATACTGATTCCACATAAGCAAAAAAAAATATATCTCTTGAGAGTTTTAATGTGACTTTTTTGTAATTAGTATTAATAGTGACTAAAAGATAAATACAAGGAGCTTGTTTTACATGATTCTAAATCTTTTGCAAGTATTTTACTTGATTTGTGAACTTATGCTGGAATGTTTCACAAAACTCCCAGTGAATAACAAGGGCACAGTTAATCACATAAGTAAAAAGCGTGCTTTTCCTAACTTCCTTTCAACATGCATTTAATGCTTTATCGCTTTTCCTTTTCTTAGCTGTTTAGGTTTTCCAAAACATCTTCTAACTTCTACGCTTCCTTTTTCTGCCTAATAAGCCTTCTTTCACTTTGTTTGCCCAACTGACGTTGAAAAGGACCAAATCTACCAGTTACTGATTTGCACCTGCTTACCTCAGGTTTTAATTTAGCACCAGTTACAATCCCATATTGGCTTGTGTCACAACTCAGGCAAGACCTAGGCTGAAATGGAGCCCTGGGGTGGAGAGGAAGGGTGCGTGGTGGTGGTGGGAGAACCTAGATGGGGTGACTGAGGCATTACAGCCTATGGGTCCTGACATGCACTGTGAGAACTCCCACCACGTGAGGTGAGCTGAAGTATGTGAGCTGGGAGAAGTGAAAAATAGAATCATAGAATCATAGAATGGTTTGGGTCGGAAAGGACCTTAAAGATCATCTGGTTACAACCCCCCTGCCGTGGGCATGGACATCTTCCACTAGACCAGGTTGCTCAGAGCTCCATCCAGCCTGCCCTTGAACACTTCCAGGGAGGGGACATCTACAGCTTCTCTGGGCAACCTGTTCCAGTGTTGCACCACCCTCATGGTGAAGAATTTATTCCTAATATCTAATATGTCTGCCCTCTTTTAGTTTACAGCCATTCCCCCTTGTCCTATCACCCTTGTGAAAAGTCCCCCTCCAGCCTGCCTGTAGGCCCCCTTCAGGTACTGGAAGGCTGCTATAAGGTCATCCTGGAGCCGTCTCTTCTCCAGGCTGAACAGCCCCAACTCCCTCAGCCTGTCCTCACAGGAGAGGTACTCCAGCCCTCAGATCATCTTCGTGGCCCTCCTCTGGACCCGCTCTAACAAATCCATGTCCTGCTTATGTTGGGTGCTCCAGAGCTGAACAGTACTTCATGTTTGTAGATTAATTCACGTGGAAGCATTAATCCATTTTGCTTCTATGTGGAGATTAATCAAGTCGGTGAAAGTATCCTAAAAAATTGTAAGGGTTTTTAGAAATATTGCCTATTGTGTTGCACTGACCTCAGGTAACAGCTAAGAACCACACAGCCGCTCACTTACCTCCACCCACTCCCAACAGGATGGGGGAGAGAACAGGAAAACAAAACCCCCTAAAAACCTCTTCCCTTGATTTTTGTTGCTGAGCATCAGGTTTTATGACATGGAACATCCCTTTGATAAATTTGGGTCAGCTGTCAAGGTTGAAAGAGAAAGCCCTGATGCTGTGCAAGCACGGCTCAGCAATACTCAAAATGCTGGTGTGCGGTCAGCACTAGTTTAGTCACAAATCCAAAACAAGGCACAATACAGGCTGCTGTGCATAAAATTAACTCCATCCCAGCCAGACCCAGAAGACCTGTGAAATCCCTTTGTTAATTTTCCCAGGTGGTTGTAGCAAAAAATGTTGGGGGAGGATCTATAAATGGAAGAACGAATGAGTAAATGAGTAAAACACCCGGTAAAGTGAAAATTCTAATAGTGAATACATGCACACTTCGAAAATTCTCGTGTTTCAGATGCAAACTGATTTTAACCGATTTAACAGAGAAAAATACTCAAAATACTTAGAAGTCCACTATCAGTAGCTCCCCATTGCATGGCTGAGAAGGTAATATTAAAATACTATATAATACAAACAGTGGCCTGATTCTACATCCTGTGAGTTCAATAGAAACTATTCTTCTGTATGTGACCTTCATTGAAGTGAATTTCCCTACAGTATCAGGAATATATTGCCCTGAGATTTATAATGTAAACATAATTTACTATTATTCATAAGCAGTTAATTCAAAATGAATAATATATTTTAAATAAATACTGTTCCTATTAAAAATCTGATTAATCAATCTTCTAGACAGAGTTCCCACTGCAAAAAAAACAGATGTATACTCACTTATGAAATCTGTTGTATTACTCAATCTTTCACCTGCAAACAATGAACAGAAGCTGATTATGACATTGTTTTTCTACACTTTCCTTCAAGGAACAAGTATTTTGCATGAAATCTTAATTAATATTTCAATGCTGGCATTTTAATGTAGATTCCTGTTCTAAGACTCGACACAAAGCCTAAAGTAGCAGAATATTTTTTGGCAAACTAAAAGTTTCTATAAAACTTGTTTTGCAAAGGCAGCATTGTCCCTCTTTGCAAAGGGTAAAGACCATTATACTTACTGAATTTATATCATCTTGTCGCTCTAATTTTTTTAATAATCCCTAAGCATCTGCAACCATGAAAACAGACTGTCATTTAGAAAAACAGTAGGAATCTGTACTGAGGGCACTTTAATGAGTACAAGAACCACTGCTGCTAGAAAATTCTTCATAAGGATTACCAGAATCTAGTTCAAAAATCACACACACAGACAACTCTTCATTTGGCAGCTCTCAAAAATCCATATGTGAACCTTTGGACTTTGGAAGTTGTGGCTATCCACTATCACACTAGACTAAATTATAACTCTCCCTATGAAATTCCTTGAAAGTCTTAGTGAGTTCAGAAGTTCTTCTAATTTTAGACACCTTCCTGAAGACACAATTGTCACAAATTTTTGTTATCTTCATTTCTTTATGGCAAAGATTTTATTGTCTTTAATGGTCACTCTGATGGGAATACTTGCAAGGAAACAAAATTTTAAGTGAGTGAGTTCTCTGGCATGATGTATGAATCAGCTGCGGGAGCCAGGACAAATCCCATATATTCAGTGTATTTCAATTATAGACTAAAAAGGAACAATTCTTTGTTTTCCTCCAGCTAACTTTTTCATTGATACATGTCTTTTCAACTTAGAACTAAAGAGGCAACAGTCCGAAAGACAGCAGCCTTATTAAGCAGTCAAGATTAATTAGATATTGGTTGAGATAATTAGAATAGGATCATTATGGACGTGCAGAGAAGTGGAAGTTTTATCAAGACACACAATAATGGCTTCCACATGACATTATTCATCACACTGGTGGGTCATGAAGTGGGTGAAGTGGGTGATAGAACGCTGGAGCCGTAGGTTAAAATATGGCAACGGTAAACAGCGATTCTAGTCACTAACTCTAGATATAACATTTGTTGGCTGGCATACAGTACCAGTTTTTTAGAGTAACCTCTAATCATCCTTAAATTAATTAATGCATGCACATTAATTAAAATTATCTTAAAAATCAGAATTAATTCCATGTATGAGTTTTGACATATCCATCTATAATTCCAGTTGAGATGTGCATTGAGTTTTGGAACTGGTGTTATGTTCTTGATTAGGTAAGATATTTAGATGGGTCTTTGTGAGTAATTGTGCTAGGGTAAGCACGAGTGGCTGTTGAATGATATATACATATCTCCATTCAAGATAAGCTAGTCCTACATGCTTCCTCCATTCCACATTTCTCTGTTCTGAATGTCACTTTTACTATATAAATGATTTAACATATTTAATTATACAAGCTATTTTCAACTTAGTAAATAAATTTTGAGTAGATGTCTATGTTAATGAGAGTTAATGACAAACCAGATATGAGAAGATAAACAAGCATACTCAGATTGTGCCCCCTTAGCAAAAAAACCCTTATATATTTTTGCAAAGTGCTGTCAAAAGAACAAGTTTTGTAGTTCCTCTACATTGTATTTGCATATATACATTATAACATTTTGATTTGAAAATTTATGTGGTTCATACCAGAGCTGGGAGAGAACCAGATTTGCTATTTCTGTGGAAACATACTGAACATGTTTGCATTTTTATGCAAGGCAAGGCAAGGCAAGGCAAGGCAAGGCAAGGCAAGGNANGGNAAGGAAAGGNAAGGAAAGGAAAGGAAAGGAAAGGAAAGGAAAGGAAAGGAAAGGAAAGGAAAGGAANTCTTGTTTTTAATACTGAGAGGAAAAATCAATTTATTCTTAAAGTGAAGAGAGAAATGTAATTTGGTGTATTGTGGAACTTCAGTAATAAAAAGTAAGATCAGGTTTGCCTGTGTACATTTGACTGTTTGTGTAACTTATCATGCTGCCCTATGCAGATATGACAAACAGATAGAATATTATTATGAAATGGTCTATCTGCCTAAGGGGCAATAAATTCCGATCTTATATTGTGGAAATATTCGAAGTTATTTTGCCCTGAGATTATTCTTCCAACATGAAGCCTGTGCAAAGTTACATGAAGTGCAATTACTAAATATCAGCTCAGTCTGGAAGATTTTAAATGCAATATATCAAAACAAATATGTCCTAAAACCAAATTTTGAAAGGTACATCTTAACCTCCTTCAGATTAGTCAGGACATAGAATAATTTGTTACTGATGTTGAAAACAGTTTGACTCTTCTTGTGTCAACCAAAAGCAGTGCGAACAAAATAAATAGGTAAAGCCGTGAATTATACACTGCTTTAATGATCTTACTTTCCAGCTCTTGACACTACATGGAAACTGGGACTATTATTTAACTCCAGGAACAGTAAATGCTGCCATAAAGTCTTCTAATGTGAGTCACAATAAGGTCAAAGCCCATCTGAAAACAATTCTAATTTTATATCCCTTTCAAATGAATGAGGACTGAGAAATTTTTAAATTTGTATTTCTTTTCTGTGTATATTTCTGTGTGTACATATATATATATTCTGTATATTTATAGTGTAAGTATGCAATTCACCATGTGGTAGCTGTTCTTTTTTTCCATAATCTTGGAAAAAAGGTGCAGTGGAAAGTAAATAAAAATGTACAGACGATTCTCAAAATAAAGTGAAAATATTAACATTTTTGGTTTTGTAAAGAAACCTCTTTTCACCAGTGTGCTTATGGGTTAATGCAGAGGGATATTGCCTAACAACCGCACAGCAGTCAAATCTCATCACCGTCAGTAGGAATAATTTATGGTTTAATCTTACATGTAGGCGTATTAAATTAGTATTACTCATCAGAACTCACTTATTAATAAAACAAGCTGAATTAGCCACCGGAGAATCATATTTGGAAAATCAATGACAATTTTACATTTTTAATAAAGGCTCAGAAATATTATTGCAGAGCAGGTGGTATGAAGAAATGTGGTCAAATTTGACATTCATTAATAATTGAAGTGTGGAACGTGACAGAGGTTGAAATTGATATTGATTTTTTTCCCCTCTGATATTTGGATGAATTTTGAAAAGCAAATAAAATGAGATAACAAGACATATCAAGTCACTCTGATTTCTTTGATCACCCCTCCCTGTATGCACACATATATATCACTATTTTCCCTATCAAGTTTTTGAATAATTCAGCACCCATAGTCTTTCCAGTTCAATGCATTATAAAATACACTCAAACTGAGTTTCAATCATATTAGACTGAAAGCTGAATTTTTTATGAAGGATTATTTAAAACAAAATGTGTCTTGGGCCCTACAGTCTCTGAAACCAAACAATCCTGAGAGTTCAGTGAAGAAATGTCAACACTGTGGAGAATTTTTCGATTCAAAAACTTAAAGGAATCCTGTTTGATGTATATTAAGCATATCAATATTAACAACCTTCTGCTGGATTTCAGAAGTGATATGAGAGTGATGGTATTATCAGGCTTGTATTTTAACTAGATGTGAAAGCTCTGAAATACTTGTACTCATGCTGAACTTGACCTGCCTTTGGGACACATCCAGCAGCACTCCTACTGGTTTCAGTAATGCCAATCTGCAGGCTCAGTTGAGGTTAGCCTCTTCAGCCTCATTGAACTCCAAGCATGCAAGCAGGGCCACCAGTCTCTGTTGACCAGACTCCAGTGTACTGTAGGCAATTGCATGGGGTATTTTCTGCAGGATTGGCGTGGCTCTAAGAGGTCGCTAGTACACTCCATCACGCATGTGAGTTTGTTTCAGTGCTTCTCACTTCTTTCTGTCCTCACATTGAATAGTCTTGTGGTCAGGATCTTCTTTACAACACATCTCTTCTTTTACATTTTTCATCTACTTGAATGCCTGGGTTCCCCTTTCTTAGGCCAGTACTGGTGATAGCAATAGCAGAAACATACTGAAAATGAGCTGGAGCCTTCCATTGCTATATATTTACAAATGTAAATTCCTTACTACAGGACAAAATTGTCTAGTCACAGATTCTGGCTTAAGGTGAAAATGTTATGGTGAAATTATAGGCAAAAATCACTTTCTTTAGTATTCGCTGAAGTGGATTTAAACCTCAGCCTATCTGTCTCCTACTTGAAACTTTAACATAGCCACACACACATCTACAATTCAGGTTCTTTGCAATTTCACTCTCCTTCCTTTTGTATTGTCTTCTATAAGCTTGCCTAGAACTGCAAGAAAATCCTGTTCTCATGGACTTTATGAAGGTCATTTTCTGGATTTTGTGCTACATACCTTCTCTAGATACTCAGCCCACACAGCATTGTTCAACATTTGTACCAAAATTCTCAGCAGAATTAGCTCTCTGGAGTTGATCTATGGGATAAGAGGGAATCAAGGAGTCTGCTCTTACATTGTCTGTAAAAAAACTGAAGGCAGCTACAAAAATGCCAAAACAGCAGTACATTCAGAAAAACTATAAACATTCAGGAGTTAAGAAGAAGAGAGGAAGTAGAAAAGTTCTAAAGCAGGAAAGAGAAAGTGTCAGCTAATTAGATTTCCTTCAACATTTTTTAAGCATGCTTTCATGTTCTGAAATGAACATCTCTGCTCCAAGATAGCACGCGCAAATAATACTAACTGACTGCACTTATTTTATGATTTCTTGTCTTCTGTCTACTGTAGAGCAAGTAACTGTTTGCAGGTCTCATTGACTGAGTTAGCAGAGCAAATGGATGATGCCCTAGGTCCCATTTTATAAGAATGAATTCAAATTGACTTCAATAGCTAGAATTAATGAAATTTAGTCAAATAACTGAAAAGGTATTCCACAAGGTATTTTGCTTTAATTAGTGAGAAGTATTACAGAAAATATGAGTCAGCTGATATTTTTAAACATGACAATATATTATTCTCCATTTGTATCTGTTGTATATTCATGTTGGAAACATAAGTTCAAATTGTGTTTTGTGAGCTATATGGAATTTGTGTGACATTTCTTGGGTTTTTTTACTATTATGTGCAGGTTTTCATCAGACAGAAAATACAATAATAAAAAAATGTTACTATTTTCATTAAAATAAGATGTTAGCTTAATCAGCAAAACTGAGCAGGCATTACCGGGCAAATAAAATTGTTTTTATTGGCATGGTACTGACAGGATCATGTTATGCAAAAATAGCAGTTAGTTGTTCAGCAAAAAGATCATACAAATACAACTATTTTTTTGTCTGTGACAGTTATGTATTCTTGTATCAGCAAAACCAGATTTGTTAAATCTAAGTAAACAGTTAAGAGGCTGAAGACATGGTTTTAAGTCCATCAATTGTAGTACGTGGAAAAGAAGTGTCCTTTTGAACCTAGGCCATCAGTGCACTGTTGGCTACAATATGTTTCTTCTCCACAGTTAAAAGCTTAGCCAATTCTTGTGGAGCCAAAACGCTCTAAGTACTGAGCAATTCACTTCAGTCATCTGAAGGGCTGAACACTCCAAAAAGTGAAGTTTTTATACACCCCTCAGATCAGATTCCTATAATTTTGACTGGATTATCAGTCTTGAGATACCACAGAGCCATTTGGGAAACAACATGTGGCTGTTTCTCCTGGATTTTCACAGCTTTTTTTTTCCCCAGTGTTTCTGGAAGAGGCTAGGGAATTTCAGGCCTTGTCATGCTTTTCTGTCCCATGTTTTACAGATTCAACATTAAGTCAGAGATCACAGCTGTTCTTTTGGAGGATCTGTTTGTTCTCTGCTTTTCTTCTGAAGGAAAACACATGAACAGTTTAAGTATGTAGCTGGTAGTAAAGTTATGAAGGAAACTGCTTTTACTGCAAACACTTGCATCCCAGTTGTAACATTTCCCTTTCCTCTGACAAGATTCTTAATACAAATACTCAAACAGTTGGAGACCTCAGATTTCTGCAGTCTGCTTTCCTGTGATGTTAAAGTGTTTTGTCCTCCTTAGCATGGCTATATCATTAATTTTGTCGATCATTACACTACGTATATTACATATATAATCACACACAAGTTTAGAGAGATGTATGTAAAACAGACATAGAAAAACTGTGGGAAACTTCTCAATAATTCAAGCAACTATTCCCCATCAAAAGTACATAGCAGATGCATATCTGTCTTGGAGTCTGAAAAATTCTGTCTTTTCTCTCGGGAGAGCATGTACTTCTTACCTTTTCTCACACTAGTGCTGAGACAGGGACCATGCTCTGGGTGATAAGATGTTTTTCTGAAAACATGGCACCTGTAACTCTTCCCTGCTTGCTGAAGAGCTGCTTATGAATAGCCAAAAATTGCCAGCTTGCACCTGTATGAACCCATTGAACCTGAACTTCCAGGTAATGCCTAAGGCTATGTTTTTTTTGAAACTCCTAGAAACCAAGTCATAAAGTTAATTGACAAAGATTTTGTGCAATGAACTCTGTAAGGCTCCCTCTACCTTCTTTGAAACCTTGAATTCAGACCACTCACTGTAGCTGCACTTATTTTGTTCTGCCTGGCTATGCTGAATTTATTGACTTCTGATTAAAAATCATTGTTCTTAGGAGTTAATATACTATCCAAAGGGAGATGGGAATGGATAGTTTTGGAATAATAATTAATTTTCTCCTTTTCTGGAAACCTGCCATTTATATAAAAGGTTACTCCATCCCTGAAAATCTATGAAATGACCCATATGCCCTAAACAAAAGAAGACCACTTGATTGAAGAATTGAGTTAGTCAACTGTTACGAAGATTTTAAAAAAACCCTCCTTCTTCTTTTAACCTTTGGAAGAAAGATGTGGGTACTTACTAGGAAGGCACTCTGTGAGACACATGTATATAGTTATATTATTCCTCATGTGCTACATAGCTCACTTTACTACTGATACCATTTCATTGATTCCTCCACTAAGAAGCCAGAACAGTGGATAGCAAGTTGATAGTTCTGTATCCAAAAGAAAGCTCAGAGTTTTGTGACATATGGCAAAATATAAGTGAACAACAACTTTAATTTCCACTGCCCAGCATAGCTGTGCCATACATTGTGGAAAATTATGCCTACTGATAATTCTTCTGGATCCAGAGCCCATCAGTGCCTACTGTTAAGGAGCATGGAGGCACAAACATGGACCACAGTGTAATTGCTATTAGGCTGATCATGTTGTCAATCAGCCTCTACGGATCTTGAGAACGGCTTTCAGTGATCACTGAACATATTCATCTGAGTGTGAGAGAGATGGTTTGAGCCACCTCTTTTGTTCAGTATTTGAGGAGTCACTGTGTATTTCTATGTGATAGACATGATGTTAATGCCAAATTTTGGTCACCTAATTCTGGAAAGGAATACCAAGTTGCCAGAGAATGTAGAATCGGACAGATTATTAACTCTACTGGAGCCAATAAGTCAAATCCTTCAAAATTATTTCAGTTAAAAATTGTAGAAAAATAATTTTGATTAAACAAGTGGCCAAACATACAATGTGTTTGGAATCACTTAGAGATCACTGAACACATATAAAATCCAGAAAAGCAGATATCTTTCCTGATTTCAGAGTTTTTTCTTTAAGACAAAGAGAAAAAAAGCGTCCACACCATTGACAAAGGGGCAAAGTATTACACTAATTGATCTCAGAAAATATGTTCTAGTGACATCCAGTTCACTATTTAGCAGAATGGTGCCATTAAGATCTGGCATGGGGATAAATGATCATTTTAAGAAGTCTGGAGTAACCTGGTGGTAATACACAAGGCACAATCTTTTGAATGGTAGTTCCATGCTTCTCTGAAACAAAGATTGATTCATCGTTCATAGTTTAACATGAGCTACCATGTGTAATTGTCAAGAAAAACATGCAAGATAATAAAAATAGAAATTGCAAATATATGGTGTTGTTACTTTCAGACTAAGAAAGGGTTGTTGTTCTATTTGTTGTTCTGTTTCCTGTTCTTGCATGTTGCTGTTTGTCTGTAGTCCTGGCTTCCTCTGACTGCTGTTAAAATATGAAAGGTATCCTTCTTTACTTAGAAGAAGAAATTTTACAAGAGACCATGAACTACAATCCAGAAGGTGTTCTTCACAGATGTCACTTTGAAAAAGTTTTCCGAAGAGCAATGAGTTGAAGTTCTGATCCCAAAATACCTCCATACAAATCCCTATGCTTCCTTCGGGGAGAAAAACGTCACTAATATTTTCACCTGGTGATAGATAATGTCAGCAGGAAGAACAGATAATGTGAGTACAGAAACAATCTATAGCTCTCCACACTGTGTTCAGACTGCATGATAGTCTAAAATTGTCATGTCAAGAAACAATCAGTTTATATGACAATCAGAACACTGTACAGATCTGACTTTTTTCTGACAAAATAAAAAAGTTTAGAAAGGAATAGCCTTTAAAATACTGAAAATAATATATAAAATCATACATGTATTCCTAGTGCCCATACATATTTTCATGATTCCTGTGAAAGCAGCAACTTCATTTTGATTTTCCATCTTTAACTTGGTTAGGATGGTATCAGTAAGTGAACTTAGCCTAGACAAAGCTGCTAATTGTTGTTTTGTAGACAGACTTTTTACAGTAATGTTTGTACCTCTATTTATTATGTGTATATGAATAGCAAGGGCTGCAGTGACCTCAGTCCTGGGCAATATCCCTTGGTGTCGCTTTCTCTTTCCTGTTTTTATGATTGTATGTTATTTTTATTATAAGACTAAGATATATATGAGATAACTCAAACTGAATTATAGTCATAAACATCATGTATAGGTATAAAGGAGTATTGAGTAAGTAGTGACTCCAGTATGAAGGGACATTTCTACGGAATATAACAGGCAAAAGTTACAACAAAGCAGGAAAGACTTCATGAACTGCACTCACTCACTAATACTTCTCATTGTCTTGAACAATCCAACTAGTGGAGGAGCAGGCCATCCTGTGCTAAATGCTTTGTTCTCCTTGTAGACGGTCTGACTACAGGGAGCAGTGTTGTATCATGGTGCAGAAATGTGTGGGCTTTGGCATACCTGTCAGTATCCTGAACACAAAAATTCGATGGGTAATTTGCATAAGTGGACACACTTTGCTTAAGAATGCAAGCAACTGAGAGATGGATAAGCGAAAAAAAAAAAAAGGAGAAAATGCACTATACACTCCTTCATATATTCTTTGAAAGGGCAAGGTCTTTTCTGACAACAGTTCATAATTTTGTTCCAGCTCTGTACATTCTTAGTCTTGCTCTTCCTGAATAGATTGATTTTCATTCTCCATTCTGTTTCAATTCAATCAACCTACTTTTTTCATCCACTTTTACCTAAAATTACCTGTGCTGGGTCAGATCAAAAGTCTGTAGCATCCTGTTCCAAACAGGATGCCTAGGGAGGAGTATAAATGCAGGACAAGCACACAACAGATACTTCCCTAGAATAGTCTCCTTCCTTCTGGGGATTTATGATGCAGAGACCTAAACTAGAGGTAGTGTATTTATATGGCTTGTGTTCAACAAATTTTTCTTCCATGAGTTTTTCTGTTCATTCTGTGATCCCAAACCAACGTTTAGTATTGACAACATTCTGTTGCAAGGAAAACCATAGACAAAATAGCAGAATACTGAAGGCCTGTCCTCCTTTGTCTGGAACAGAGCTGTTCAGCTTTTGCTGCTCATACTGCTCACTTGTGGAGAAAAGATGCAAGACAGGTCTCCTGCCAGTACTTCAGAATATGAACTAACACAGAAATCAGCAAACAACACTTCACAATGTGTCCATGATGTAGCCAGTCAATTGCAGTTCACAAAAGCGGAGCTGCCTCGCTTCATGTCTAGCAGAACTTTCATATATATGGCTGGGATTCTCTCCCCTAGTTGCTCACTTGTAAAACAGGAGTAATAGCTCCTCTTTTTTCTAACAGGACTCTTGTGTGAACAAATGCATGAGAGAATATCAGGTAGCTAGCCAATATATTCTATTGCTGCAATGAGGAAAAGTATTTTTGCCAAAGTCCTGTCATTTCCCCTAGAAATTGTATCCAAGAAGAAAGATGATACACAATTTTATATTAAAAATAAAACAAAAATATACTGTTAAATTAAGGGTGATAAATGGCAATGGAAGGAAAAATGGTAAAAATACTTCTTTGTTTTTTTGTTTGGTATTGTTTGTTTGTCTGTTTGTTTGTTTTAAAGCCATGATACCTAGTCTAATAATCATATCCATTTGCAGGGCTGTGTGTAAAAATAATGGTCATGTCATGACAATATTTTCCTGTAATTTATATAAGAATATACACAGAACATCTTTCCTGCATAAATTCTTATTCTCTATAATTCATCAAGTGTTGCATGGCCTGTTTTAGGATCTAACATTATGAATAGTGAGACTTCTATTTTACTTTAAATAAGCACTTGCTGACTTGCCATACTCTCAATTCTTTCTTGCCCCACACACTCTTTGCTATCCTACTGCAGTTAGTTAAAAATACAGCTGGAATTACTCTATATTGTCCCTACTTGCACCTCTTGTCCAAATAAATGAAAATACACATATCCATATGTTTACACTTATGTTGCTAAATGTGCATTGTATACCTTATTACTCAGTGTTAGAGATAAAACACTTCATTTGCTTTGGAATTTCTCAACTGTCAATGTAGTGCTAACAGACCTCTTCACTGTTGTATAGCTGAAGGTATATTTAAATAATACTCCCTAGTAAGGACTTCTTTCAAAACATCAGTGGACCTCTGAGTGTTGTTTCCATTCACATGATCAAAGTGCGGTGAATTTCCTGTCTTCCTCTAAATTAAGCTTGCTCACTGTTTTCCTCCTCTTCTTTGGTCCACTGAATGGAATAAGAACATTCTTGTTTTACTTATTATTTATTATTTTGGAAGTTCACTATAACAGTGTTCTGGTGTAATTTTCAGATGTTGGTCTCTTTGGCTGAGCCTGTAATCTGTGGGGAGAGCCTTATTCTCCTCTTCCTGCCATTATCCCATCCTTGAAGAGTCCTGGTCTCTCAGTCCTTTATTTCTAGCTCACGCTAGCAAGTGAGGCTGTGAAGTATCTTTTTGTCATTGCAATTGTGCAGCAACAGGCAGTCATAGCACAACCATCTATTCATCCTTTTCAGACCTTCCTAATGTAGAGATCTTTAGTTCTGCTTTTTCAACACTTTTTCAAGTGAAAGTTGATTACTTAAGAAATAGAATGTGTGTGGAGAAAAGCAGCTTATCAAGGACAGGAAGGAATAACCTATCCAAATCTATTTAGGTCGGATTGCAGTCTGGTCACAATCAACTAAATACCTTTCTACTCTACCTTTCCTCAAAGGCCAAATATTTCCTTCTGCAGATGAGACCTAATACCTTGAAACTCTCACACAACAGGACTGCTTACAATCCTTAATCCCTGTCAGAAACGACTTTGCCACACCACTGTCCAATCTGCATTAAATTGGTGATGTATTCATTTATCTCAGGGATAGGCCTGTAACAGTAACTTTGTTAGCTAACCTTTGAGTTGTCAAACATTTCTACCTTCATTGCTTGGAAGGTATGCATTCACTTTTTCAAATACTGTGCATTTTCTTGCTCTCTGAAGCTGCTTGCTTTATCTCTGACGTTCTTCAGCAGAGCCCCCTGTTTGTTAACACTTTGACTTCCAGATGTTCTTCTGCGTATGCATAGCTACAAAATCATACGGTAAGCAAATGACATCAGTAACCAGCTTTTGCATGGGTCCTCTATATTTAAAAGATGAGTAAATATGTTGTGATGTGACAGTCTCTACATGTAGAGAAAATATCCCAAGCTTCTTTAGCCATTTTCTCTCTCCATCCTGTAATTTGGAAGAGCCATTCCCAAGGATCTCTGCTTCAGCAGCTGCTTTTGGCTTGCTTTGTCCCAGAATCAGGGATTTGTATTAGACAGTAGCTTGCAAGGCTTAGCCGTAGGAACCTCATTTGAACTGCCCGTGAGATATATGCCACAAAATCTAACACAGCTACAAGTACTTTATGTACATATGGCACAGTAAAGAAGATGAAATAATGAGACTCAAAGATTGTCTTATTTAACACTAAAGCATTTAAAATAATTCTAGATGTCGCTAGAATTATTATAGTGCTGATTACCAAGAGTATCCTGTCCTTCAGTACACCTTATGTTGCCAGTGGTACGGTTAACAATGAGAGATTTTGGCCTTATATGGCATGTCTTTCATCTCTTTAAGTACTTTATTTTAATGCTGTTGACACCTTAACACTGCAAGTCATATCTTATCAAGCAGCTCTACAGTATGAGTGTGTCAAGACATTTAACTTCATTAACCTTTTATTCTTTCCAGACTACCAAAAGATGAGTAAGAAATTAAAGACCAAATGTAGCATTGTTTACTCATCCTTACACTACGCAGACATTGAAATGAAGCAGTGAAAATAATGGATTGTGTAGTTCTGATAAAATATTGTTGGGTAAGTAAATCTGTGTAGATTAATTCACTTTACAAGCCAGTTGTTCAACCAGTGTAAGTCACTGTACCTCTAGTGACGTCAGTGTTGTTATGATTACATAAAATCTCTGAAGATACGAATATCTACTACATTGTGTGTATTGCTGTCCATATTTGTCTTATCAAACTCTTCAGAGCTAACCTTTTTGTTAGAGAAATCAATGTTAGCTACAGTGAAATAAATGGATATTTTTATGAAGTCTGATTCAAGGGTCTCAGCACCTAGGTCATATTTTATTTAGTTTGTTCCAAAGTCTACCCTACAGATTCTAGTGCAGCAAGGGAGTTCAGATTTTTCCAGAACTGTAGGTAATTTGTGAGCATAATGGGCGTGCAGAACTTACTTTACTTATTATCGTCCCTCCCTGTCCCCAGCCGCTGTTTGCCCATATTAGTAAGCAGATGTGCAGTACTGACTCTGTGAAGACACTAGCAAAATGAACGTTTGGTTAACCACCCTAAGACCCTGATATTGTGTGAGAATACAATGTTGTATACAGAATTACTTTTTCAGATGCAACAGGAAGTCAGCAAATCTGGCTTGTATTGCAAATGTTTTCCTCCCTCCCTTAAAGATGTGTTTGAGTGGCACAAGAAAACCCAAAACTGTACCCTGACAATTTTGCACATCCCTTGCTACTGTATTTGCAGATTATTAATAACAGAAGAGAATTAGACTTGGAATTAGTGACAGTTCACAAAATATGTGAAGATCTCAGTTTTTTTTTTCATCTCTGTTGACCTGTTCTCCACTGCTGTGTAATCACCAATATCCCCTACATCTGTTCTAAGGGATATAGAATGATATGAATCGGACTACTAGTGTTTCAAATATGCTAAATAATAGACTAGCCACACTGAAGGTCAGTGGAAATCTCCCTCTCGTCTCCTACTCAACATTTAGGCAGTTAAACAAGCATGAGAAAAATGTCGACACAATAAAAATACTGACTGCAGTTGCCATAGCATGAAAGGACAGTATACCACAACCGTGCGAAGAATGTGATCCATATTCAAAGCACAGAGACAGTCAAATGTCATAACGTGAGCGTGACACATGGACTCGGCCAACAGACACCGTTTTTATTTCTTAACATTGCTAAAGTATAGTTTGTAGTCTGCTGGCTGTAGACAAATCAGTGCTATTTGTTACAAAATTGAAAATTTTATTTCAATTCAGGAAATAACCATGTGATACTTTATTAATTCAAGAAGAGAGTGACCACCTACTAGTATTTCCTGCGGCAAGGTTTCCTATTTCACACTGAATACATGCGTAAGAGTCAAGCAGCTCTACCTATGATTCAGCTGAAGTGTCTGATACAGTCACTGGCTGAGTTACTTTGTTCTTTTATTTCATTACTCTTGTTTTCAGAAAAAAGTTGTGGACTAAGTAGTCAAAAACTACAGTTGAGTTATAAGGCTCAGTATCCGTTTGCTTTGCAGAATATGACAGTTTTTAAAGTGTGTGCTTTTGACAATTTCAAGTACATTTATTAAAAAACACCTTCTCAGACGGATACCTAAGACCTACACAGTTTTGAGCAGGGCTTTGCACCACCATTAATCTAATGAAGGATAAGCTAGAAAAAAATGATTGGTTTAAATCTTTGTGGAAAACTTGTTTTTCTACTTGTTTTTTTGAATGAAATTGTGAAAAACGTAGCTTCTGGTTGCTGTGCCAGCCAAGAAGACAACAAGTTAGTATCTCTATGTAGAATAAGGGGTGATTTCTCTCCTATGCTTCTCAGACGGGAAGCCAACTTAAAATCTCTTGCAGTTGTCACCTAAAGAGGACCAAGAAGGCTGGAAAACAAACAAAATACTTCTCTCAGGGGTTCTGAATGGTTCTTGCCACACTTGCATGTGTTTATGTGTTTATAAATAAGTATATATGTTGATCATTTATGTATAAATATGTCTATACACACACACACACAGAGACATAGAAGATACAAACGTAGACTTTCATACGTACATGCAGACAGGATATATATCTGTAAAAACGTGTTGTGTGCTGAGATGTACACATATACATTTCTTTTCAGCATGATTATTTACATGTATTTGCATGCCATACCCCTTTTGTATGTGTGTTATAGTCAAGTTAACAGACACATAAGTAGCATTGCCTTTCCAGTTCTTTTCTTTCATACACCTTTCATAGCCACTGTACATGGGAACATAAATCACAAATATTTACAATGAAAGCATTCACAAATGCATGCATAGTCACAAACATAGACATACATTAGGTCTATATATGTGTGGGGAGAGAATGGGATGGATGCAGCAAGAAGGGGAATGAGTGTGCATTCTGTGTGTTTCCAAAGCATATATACATGTACCTAAGCATGTACACAACACACAGAGACATAATTCTCCACTACCTGTTTTACTATGCAACATAAACAAGGCCTCTGTTTATCCCAGGGGGTTAATTTGGTCAGAATTTGATACATCACTTTGTTCCTGGTGTTAATATTTTACTCCAAATGCCACATGATCTTTTATCTTTTATTTATAGTGATCTTCATATTCATTTCTCAACCAAGGCAGTCACTGCAGGGAGAGAGGGCATTGATCTTTAATTTTTTTCTTTTCCCTTTGTATTGCATACTTTTGGCCTGTAAGAAAAAGTACAGACCATGAAAGAGAGAAAAAAGATAGAGGGGAAGGAAAAAACCCTCATACTTTGGGAATTCTTGCCAAGAAGTTGAACAAGAACTAGCCTTTTTCACCGACTAGGAGATGTGGCTATAAATAAGAAACAAGTTTCATGAACTTGACTTCAGATGGGACATAACTTGTATAAGAATTTTGAATTCAACCCTGAATGTGAAAAAGCAGGCAGAGAAGAAACTTGGAAAAGGAAGACAGGAGTTTGGAAAAATGAATAGCAAAATGAATTGCAGAAACTTTCAATAAACTCACTTGCAGCTCCAGCAGACCAACCTATCAGATACATGACTGCTATTTAAAGAGTTAGAATCCTTACTATTTTTTTCCCCCTTGAATAGTAGCCAGCTGGAACTATGAATCAAGGTCTATGTTCTGTCTAGTGTAATACTGCCACTGAATAATAAATTTTCCTTCTGCCAGTACAAATGGGCAAGAAAGATTGCCTAAACAAAGGTTTGAGGATTATTTTCCTTTTTTTCAAGCTCAAACAAAGATTGCATAAATTCTGAAAAGTCTGAATTCCTACCAAAGCATTATTAAGAATCTCTTAAAGTGTCATTTTCTTTCAATTTTTGATTTCTTCACTTCAATACAACCTGATCTTTTCTTCTCAGTCATACTTGTATTTAAATCATGTGTGTGTGTGCATGCATGTATGTGTGTGCACGCACATGTGTATAAGCTTCTAATGGCACTACATTCTGTGACATTGACACAACTTTCTTACCTAATCCTGATTGTTGTCTTGGGAAATCCTCAAATATTATATTCTGGCAAAACAGTCTATTGAAATTGCATACATTATGGGAAATTCTGTAGTCATCACCAAATGACTGAAACGTCATTGCTGTGAAATTCTGAAATGTTAAATCCATCTGCTCGGTACAACCTGTTGAATCCCAGTTTGGATATCAGCATGAACAAAAATTCCAACAGTAGGTGGAGGGAATTGAGGGTAGGACAAGTGATGACGAGAAACCTGTTGAGAGTTCATATGAATTCATGCTGACAGGCTTCTCTGCTCTTAATTAGCTCCCAGTCATTTTTATGCATCATTCAGACTGCAATGTAGAACCTCTGGCATGGGCTGGGATAAATGTAATGGTATACCAGATTGGACTTAGTCCCAGCTTTAGGAAGATTTTGTGAATGCGTATGACAATAAAGAAGAATTTGAATACTCCACCATGGGGGCAATTTATTCAGTCATTTCCACATTCATGTGATTTCATGAGCAGAGTTCTAGACAGTCCCCATTACTTTCCATTCATTCAGTATTCACCAGAGGCAATCTGGTCCCAGTGAATATTCTGCTGTACAAGTGTCTTGTGTATTTAAGGAAATCATTAACCTACTCAATAAGAAACATATTCAGCTGCCCTTTTTTGTCTTGATGCATGTAGCTATGTCTTGGGTGACGGGCAGTTTTATGTGTGTGCGGATAAGAAAGACAGAGAATGTCAGTAATTCCTAAAATTTGGGCACAATGTGTTATGTCATCATCAATAAAAAAATGAATGCTGTTCTGGCTATTATACATTATCCAGGATATCAAAGAATAATAACACAGTTTATAAAAGTTCATTCTTGCTTCAGAAGCACAAATAATGCTTTATTGAAGTCAGACCACATCCCGTATGGGTTATGCTTAATTACATGAAAAGAATTTGACTCAAAAGGAAATTACTGTAATACCTAAGCAGTTTAAATTAAAATATAAATAAGCTCAGAATACAAAGCAGAATTCCATTCTATCAATTTCCTTATGTGAACAGAATTGTGGACAATACAAATCTGGAATTCTGAGTGAAGTGGAGTTTAAATCCCTGAGCTGCCTTCAGATGTTTTTGTAGTTTCACTCACAATTTAGTGAATTAAATTATTTTTTAATAACTCAGGGAAGTGACACACCTAAGTTTCCTGGGGAAATTAAATGTCTCTGAATGGTGAGGAAACTTACAAGAACAACACACCAAGAACATCACCTGATTTTGAACGTACATCTTGCTGGGCAGCACCTTACAGGGCAGAGATGTTTCTGATCTGACTGGGTGCCTATGTAAGGACCGGGATTGACCATCCTAACTACTCTGGTGAGAAAGGCATCTCCAGCGGGATATTTATTCAAACCCCTGAAGACTTGAATCTCCCTATCTGAATCTCTGGTAATTACAAAGGGAAGTCACATCCATCGTCCAGCTGAAGGAAAATAATGTTCAATATTAGTCACCTCTGACATGTGCCCAGATTAGATGCGATATACTTGAGCCATAAACCTTTGCTTCACATTGTTAAGAAGTTTTCCACACAAGGTGAGTTTTGTTGTGAAGTTATTTTTATGTAAAGATGAAGCAGATCTTCCTTAGATAAAAGCAGAAACCTCTCCTGAATCTGAACTCCGAGGCCACATCGTGGGGAAATTAGGCCCATCTCTTTCGGGATATTTAACCACTCAGCTTGATCCAGTGGTACCTGTAGGGATTTGAGGCCTATGTGCAAGACTCCTTTGTTCCCAGTAACTTCCACTGGAAAGAAAGTGCTCCCATCTCACCCCCCCACACACACACCGTGAAAGAGGTCTAAGCTGCTTTCTCCATTAAAATTTTAGTTCATTTTATTGTGATTTTTTTCTAGATGCTTAGCAACTATTGAAACCAACGTGTTTCTGGTCCATAAACAGCTTTAAAACCAATCCCTTGTATCAAACCAAACTCTCTGTATCATTATAAATGCATCAGTCATCTGCTCTCCCAGAATTATGCTAGTGAACATGTGTACAACTTCATTATCTCTTTCAGATAAGCTAGACCTGTCTGAAAAACAGACTGTTTCCTGCAATGTCTAATATAGTGGTCGGTTCTGATAAATGCCCATGCTTTTATAAAGAGTTATTAAAGACAACTTTTCTGCTTGCTAGCCTGTTCTTTTCCACACATCCTTAAAGAGAGTATATGCGCTTATAGGGTTAATTTTCCTAGCTTTTGGTTTTAGATTCATAGAACACATTGTGTCCAAGCTTAATATTTTACACTGTAAGCCATATCATCTTTTATCTTTTATTTATTGTGATCCTCATATTAATTTCTCAATAGCAGCTGGCACAGCAGGAGGGACAAGGCATTGATCTTCCAATTTATCCACTACTCTTACATATCCTGAGGTCGAAGCAGCCTAGAGAGATTGATGGAGCTCTGACATCAGTCCAGCGGCTGTGTGTTTCTCATGCATGAAAATCAACAACAGGAAACAGAAATTTGACAATTGGCAGTAATATCAGGGACCTCTGTAATAAATATAACAGGATGGTCTTCAATAATTTAATGGAATATCGGGTATTCCATAATGAAAAATCAGCCTTGTGAGAGCGTGTATATATAGCTTTGTGAGATTCTGTATATGTATGCTTAGATGTGTTAAAACACCAATATACAATGTATTTTATTTACAGACCAGAAAGTCATAAAAGCTGTCTCTGAGGAGATTAGTTGTATTATTTCTGTGCTAATGCAGGAAAAGTAGTAAAATTAAAGGGCTGTCATATTTGCAACAGTTAGGTAAGAATACACACACCTATGCATACATATTTCCTCTAAACTTACAGTATGAGACACAAGGCTTCACTCTAAATTGTGACTAGCATCTTAGAATCATTCACACAGCCTCTTATTCTTGATCATTATATAGTTTGTACTTGCACAACAGGGTTTGAATCCTGCTGTATCACTTCCACTTCTTATCTTTTTAAAAACAAGCAGTTAACTGAAAAAATCCACCTTATACGTGGAGCCAATGCACATGTTCTGAAGGTGTATCAGAGAAGTATCAGACCTGATAGACTTGGGAGCACTCTGGAATTGCGAATTGTGGTTGTAGTTATGGAGCTGCTGGGAAGACTTCTGTTCACTTTGGAGCTGCATCCACTACTGGCAATATTCAGCTACATATTACTTCTGAAATAAAAATAAATCTCCTCCTGTATAGGTCATAAGAAATGAAAAAGAAAGGAGCAGTGAAGTATCTTTCTACCAGACACTTCAAAAGGTGTGAAAGGAAAAACTCCCTTACTACTCAGGGTGTTCTTTGGTATCTTAAGAAGGCCGTGCATGGTTTGAGGCACAGACTCATTCACTTTAACATTCTATGATGTAGTGTTTGTGTAATAGGTGCCATGTGACCTGTTGCGCTTTATGTTGTAACGTAGCTGCTTTAAAAAAGCTCACCATTTTAATGGCCATAGTAAACAGAATATCTTACTTACAGCTCATAGCAAAAGGCTACAAAGGGATTTAAAGTACAGCACAAAAATTGCAAGAAACTACTGCAAGCTATTTTTCTGTTTTAAAGCTTTTTGCGACTATGAAGACCCCATATTCTCAGAAATTCAGTCGCTTGTAAAGAATCCTTGAAGTAAGGATGAGTAAGGATAAGTAGCCTCTGAATATTTACCCAAATTTAGGAACATATTTAAGCTGTTTTTCTTGTCAAGTTCTTTGAAAATATTTGAATATATTATTTTGCACTGCTGGCTTCAGCTGGGACTAAAACAGGAAATGCTGATAAAACGAAAGAGGCTGTTCTCATGGTATTTCTGGACATAAAGTGTAACAGAGGTGCCAGAGATTCACTGGAGAGTCTGCTTTTATGATGTTTTCTTCTCAGTTTTATTATTTTATGGAGTTCAGTAATGTCCTGTGTGTTTCAAGTACAGGTAAGATGAATAGTGCATAAAAACCCCAAAAATGTCTTCTGTCCCAGGGTGCTTCCAATCTGATTGCATGCAAAGGCAAGAAAGAGAATAACAAAATTAAATTAAATGGTAAAAGTCAAAGACTAGATAATTATGACTGCCTAATAGTTCAGTGATGGCATACATGCTTCACAGTAGTTATCCATACACCTACAAATTCTCCTGTAAAATATGTGTACGTTTTGAGACAAAAAAAATAATTTGTTTGGGGTTTGCTTTCGATTCGCTATGCAATTCTGTCTTTATAGTGCTAAACCTCTGAGTCTAGGGTGCTTACAGCTGCCAAGAATGAGCAGCCATTTCTACTGAAATAGGCTTGTGAAGGAGACTCCTGCACCACTGATATCATTCATCTCATTTGACACGCAACCTGCTTATTAGGAGCTCTCACAATCATCTTGGAATTAAAAAGGCTTTCCACAGAAAGGCTGTTCTGCATTATCATTCTTCTTATATTTAGAAAAGACCTTATTCCCATTCCCATCACTAGCCATAGATACATTTAGGCTTCTCTTCTGTATCTTTTCCATTCTATATCCTCTCCATTTTTCTGATCATACAATAGTATGATTCCAATAAGAGTGAATTGACCAAAATTCTAGATAGAGGATTAGCATGCATAGTGCAATGCCATCAGTACTTCTCTGTCTGTGCTCATGATATGCCTAAAGATTACGCGTAATGAAATCAAACTGTTACTGCATAGCTGACAACCTGCAGATTATGAACAATTAATATACAGATGCTTTTTCCACACCTATGACACTGCCAATTTATTGCTCCAGTTCTTGAGATCATTCAGCTTTTCCCTTACAATGTTCTGATCAGCCTCTGTCCTCCGTATTTCCCTCTAGTTGGATGTCATCAGCTAATTTCTTTAGCAATGACTTTTTTTTTTTTTATTTTGGTGAGCTCATTACTGAAAATATTAAATAAGATAAAATTTGTCCAAAGATTCTCCAAGAATTCCCCAAGTAACCTTTCATCTACAACACAGTGTGCTCTGTTTCAAAGGATTTCTCAACTAATGTGCAAAACTTTTACAAGTCCCAAATGAAATTAATTAATTACTAACACAAAAGCATCTAGGTAACTGTAGAAAAATGGAACACATCTTTTTTTATTTATTTAACCAACAACCAGTTATCTAAAGAAGACAATACAGCCTTGCACTCTGGTAGCATGCTATTCTCAAACAGGAGAAGATCTCATGTTAATACCACCATATATTCCGTGTGCCAGGTCAGGGCAGCACCTTGTAATAACAATATAATGGGGGCATAGTGTGGGGAATTATGACAGAGGACCTGAGGGAAATAAGTTAGAATGACAGCATAAGCTTTATATATATATATATGTATTTACCAACAGTTTTGCCTGAGGGAGAGAGGAAGATGCTTCTGTCAAAATCAGAAAGAAACCAAAACTGCATTTTCATTTTTCTGACTCACTCTTTTTCTTGTTATCTGCTTTTTTTTTGAGAATGTTACAGCTTTTCAGGACACTGCAACAGTGCATACAACAAGTAGAGGTAAAATAGTGACACTATGACAATATTTTAGTGTGACTTTTTTGCTAGCAAAGAAACAAATAAGAAAAAGACAATTTTATTTGCACAGCTAATTTTAATTTTCCAAACTTGCAAAGTTTCAGCACTTATTCTCCCTACCTCTGTAGTCCTTTACTTTGTCTTATACAACTTGGTTTCTCTTCATGTCACATCTGTCTAAGACTTTGGACGTGTGCCTGGTTATTCTTGTCCTCAACCAGAGGTTTTAATTAAAAAAGTTTTTGTACAAATATGGAGAATGAGAAAGCTACATATGAGCTCATGATATTTACTTTGTCTTATACAACTTGGTTTCTCTTCATGTCACTTCTCTCTAAGACTTTGGAAGTTTTGCCTGGTTATTCTTGTCCTCATCCAGAGGTTTTAATTCAAAATGCTTTTGTACAAATATGGAGAATGAGAAAGCTACATATATAAGCGTGCACATGTGCATGTCTGTTACGTCATTGACAGTTGATAACATATCGTCAGCTACAACAAATTTGGTCACAGACTGTATTATGGAGGAAATGGAAAAATCACAGTGCGAGGTGTAGGGCCCTTGGGCAAACGCTCGATACACTTCCTGACACCATGCAACTGTAGCACCAGGGAGAAGGCATGAGTCTCACAGGAAGATGTTGGCAATGAGCACAGGGCACTAAGTCATGCTGTTTCCTGGGCAGTGCTCTGATATTTCCAAAGAATGAAGCCGTATAGTTGTTAGAAAGACCTGGACCTAGCTTATTACAGCTGGCAACTAGAGGAAAAATCTTCTAAAATGAGTAAGACTAGTAGGACCTGATGTTTAACTCAGAAAGCAGTGAAGGTAGTAAAATGGTTGAAAAGAGGAAGAATACAGCTTGCCATGCTATTTTGGAAACCAGTTGAATGCATTAGTTGGGCACTACTAGATTTCAGTGATAATCTCTCTTTTCTTGGTCCAGATCAAGGAGGTAGGCTTTGAACTTGGATGTGATAGCTAATTGAGGACTTCTCCATTTCTCCAGGTGAGTGTCCATGTGCTGCACTCCTTGGTGGACTAATATGAGCACCTGCAACAGTGCACTAAAATGTGTCAGCCTAATGGTGTCCACTCCTTCTCCATCTGCCTCTTTACTGGGTTAGAAAAGATATCTACACTGGATTAACTCGTTTTGAGATAGATATATATGTATAAACTTATCAAAGTAGATATACATATCTATTTACTGATGATTGAATGTTCTATTTAAGGGGAAAGTTGGTGAGCTCTATTTATAATGCTTAGATTTCTCATGAGTTTTGATTCTAGCATTTTTGGGCTAGCTCCTGAGACACTTACAATAGAACATACTGTAGTAGGAGTAAAAGGAAGCATTTTCTGGACATAACAAATACTAAACTATATAGCAGATACATGGCCCAGATAGGAAAGTATTGCTGCTGTGACTAACATCACTAGCTTCAAAAAGACTCCTTTTGTGAGTAGAAACAGCAATTAAGGACCTGGCTGTGGTCAAAGCGTAGAGAGCTTGTGCTCTTACTGTATGAAGTTCTGCACAACAGCTGATCTGCATTAGGCTGTAAAGCCAGATTCACATTCTAACTTACAAAGATATGCAAATGTCTATTTCTTAATGGAATCTGTGGCAGATTCCGCAACAAAAATTTTACGCGTACTTATGGAGTGAAACCAGAAATAAGTTTAGACTTGGCAAAACGGACAGCTGGAAGGGATCTGGGAGTGCTGCCTGACAGCAGGCTCAAAATGAGCCTGTAGTGTGCCGTGGCAGACAGGAGGGTAAACCTCAGCCTGGGGTGCATCAAACACAGCATGGCCAGAAGGTCAAAAGAGGGGATCATCCTGCTGGTGTTCAGCATTGGTATAGTCTCACCTTGAGCACTGTGTGCAGTTCTGGGCTCCACAATTTAAGGAGGGTGTGAAAGTCCTTGAATGCATCCGGAGAAGGGCAACAAAACTGGTGAAAGGACTGGAAGGGATGTCCTGTGAGCAGCAGCTAAGGACTCTAGGTTTGTTTAGTCTGGAGAAAAGGAGGCTGAGGGGCAACCTCGTTGCTCTCTACAGCTTCCTGAGGAGAGGCAGTGGAGAGGGAGGTACTGAACTCTTTTCCCTGGGATCTGGTCATCAGGAAGCATTTCTTTACTAAAAGGGTGGAAAAACACTAGAGCAGGCTTCCTAGAGAGGTGGTCAATGCCCTAAGCCTATCAGTGTCTTAAAAAAGAGGTATTTGAACAATGGCCTCATAATATTCTTTAAGTTTTGGTCAGCCCTGGAAGTGGTCAAGCAGTTGGTCTAGATGATCATTGTAGATCCCTGCCAACTGGTCAACCGGTTGTTTTTCTTTTCTTTTCTTTTCTTTTCTTTTCTTTTCTTTTCTTTTCTTTTCTTTTCTTTTCTTTTCTTTTCTTTTCTTTTCTTTTCTTTTCTTTTCTTTTCTTTTCTTTTCTTTTCTTTTCTTT
>Ga0065711_1027801_pt1 | contig 45886 bp, 30 predicted proteins | sample Hoacrofraction12_FD_59098 | JGI IMG/M metagenome (GOLD analysis project Ga0065711, IMG submission 59098) | Hoatzin crop microbial communities from Cojedes, Venezuela - Epithelial fraction 12 v2 (version 2) | ecosystem: Host-associated > Birds > Digestive system > Esophagus > Crop | place... | reverse complement strand
CCCCCCCCCCCCAGAAACACGCATCACACACCCCATCAGTCTCAGCCTCCCACAGTTGAAAAGAGGAGCAGATATCCAACCATAGACTAAAGAGAAGAGCTGTGCAAGGAGGAGTGCTTAGCTCAGAGCAGGAATGGTCCTAGGCCAGAAATCATCAATCCCACCAGCTCTGGGGCTGGGGGCAGCTTTTCTGATGCCAGCCACCTCCAGCCCCCAAACAAGCATGCAGCCACTCACTGCAAACTACAGAGGAGCAACAGTGACCGCGGGATGCACATGCAGGGTGGGAACACGCACATCTTCCCCCTATCTATCTCTCTTTGTTACACCCCCTCTAACCTTCTGGCTTTCCCACTTTCTCTCAGTGCTAGAGGCTTTCCCACTACAACAACCTCTGTGATTCAAGGGACTGAGGACGGCACAGCCTCCAGCTCCCATGCTCCAGCACAGCAATCTCATCCATGGCAAAGGCCAAAAGGAGAACCCTCTCCAGGCCAGGGCAGCTGCTAATCCCCAGTCTCCACCTTGTGTAGTTCTGGGTCTGGTCACCGCTGGTCCTTTGGCTCCAGCATGCATGCTCAGAGCTATCCCCACTGCTTTCTGCCTGGTTTATACCCCAGTTTCCAGATGCTTCTCGTCATAAATTGGTCCTGCTCTGCCTTCCTCTCTCCCCAAGGTACAGTGCAGCCTCTTTGTACAGTGGTACATGGCCCAGAATCCAGGATCACTGCTAACTACATTTGAAAGAGAGAATCAATGGAGGTAACAAGAAAGTTCATTTTAGCTTCAAGTGACAGCCAGGGAGAGCTAACGAAGACAAAGCAGCAAAGGTGGCAAAGTAAGACAGATGGACAGACAAGGAAGATGGTGCAAAATTTATATTTTCTGTTACCTGGATGTAAATGGATTTGTTGCCTTGCAGCAATTTACAACAGCTGGAAACTGGTCAACAAAGACCTGGAGTCAACTAGGACACTGTGGTGTCCCAGACACCCTAAAAGGTGTGTTCAGTGCTGAGCTGTTGCTCACTGGGAGTCTTTCTCGATTCACAGCCCAGTCAAAATACTGGTCTCCATATTTTCTTCATGCCATAACCAGAAGGACAGAAGCAATCTGCTCCACTGACCACTTTCCTCCCCACACCTGACTCAGCCACCTGCATAACAAACTAATAATTCAGTCATGCATATTCACCATGCTCTCACTGCAGCCCACATGCTCACCCACCTGCTGCCAGAATAGGCACCCCCCATTGCCAGAGTCGGTCAGGCATGTTTCTTCTCCCACTCATGCAGTCCCACTCAGCTCCATCCACACCCCGACTCTGTCTGCCTGTAACAATTATCTCCAGCTCTGGGAAGGAGCACTGCAGATTTTCATCCCAGCCTTACCTCTAACTGCTCATTCATTGCATCACAGAACATGCCCTAAGCTGGAATGAAATTTTGCCCTTTGCATATCCTTATCTCTTTACACTTGCTGCCCACGCTGGTTGCCTAAGGGATGGGAAGGAGGCAGGAGGGTATTACCAAGCTCTTTAACATGATATCTCTTGGAAATAGAATAGCTGCTGCTATCTGCATCACTATCTTTCACTTGAGTGAAAATCAAGCAACGGACCTGCTCAGGACTCCAGTCCTGGATATTTTTCTATGCCCACATGGTGCTATCTAGCACACCAGGAATCTGGGCTCAGCTGCTGGCACATCATTTCTAAAAGCCAGTGCTCACATACTAGGCTCAAGAGTTACAAGGTGTGAGGCAGACAGTGGCTTCAGACACTCTTCAGAGCTCAAGAAAAGGTGATGCTCTTGTGGAGACAGAGCCTTTTACAATTCATGTACGTTCTTCGACATCATTATTTACAGGCCTTCAGATGCATGTCCTCTGCTTTCCCCACTGCCTCCTTCAAGTCAGTCACCAAGATCTTCCTTTCCCCTCCAAAGAGCCCACGAGTTAAACCCAGTAGTTAAAGCACAGAGACCTCAAGTCCTAAATGCCTGACTGTTCAGATAAAGATGTGAACCAAGGTCTCCCTGGGATGGGCTCCTAAATTTTAAGTTGTCATATATACTGATAGAGACTAACTTCTCTAAATCCCTTCTTCTGAAGTAATTTTATATCATAGAAAATACTTAGATCTTCTTTGAAGCCTGAGTCTGTGGTGTCCAAGCAGAGTACCTTCACAGTGTGGTATAGTGCCAGCCCCAGCCTGGTTAAGGATGATGTAACTGTACTAATAATTAAATACATGTGCCACCCCTACAGCGGTTGCTCCTTGAGGTCATGGAAGTACCAAGCAGGATTTCTTCCCTAATGCAAGAATTTTGTGTCCATAAATAATACCAGTCAGTGGGACCAAATCAATCTTTTCTCCCCCAGGCTCTTCCACCCTTCTCCACTGGTACGTAGCCCAGGCCTCTCAGGAACTGCTCCGACTTTTTTTCCCTGGATGCTGGTTCATGACTGCCATGCTGAGGAACCAGAACTACATCCTTTCACTTATGCCCCCTCGCTGATTTCCACACTCCACTGCTAAAGCCATAGAGCCAGATTTTATCTCAGCTATGCAGGTAAACCACTGTGACTCTATTTAGTTTTCCTCTGCTGCCCAGTTCTTTTGCAGCACTCAGCCTTCCTTATTTTGGACACTCTGGTATTACAGATTTATACTATGATAGCTAAGGGTAGAGCCTGACTCTGTCTCTACTAAGACAAGTTTGCTGTAAAAGTGCACAGGGAATTGTACTTCACAGGGCACATAGATTCTTGTATCCCCAAAGGATCCCACCTGAGACAGAAACCGTGCTTCCAATTCATCTGATTGCTATAGTTAAATGTTCATACCACTCCATTACACACATCTTAATTAATCTGCTGATTGTTCTCATACTCTCCCAGATTAGGATGCCCTCTCCTAGAAAACATTAGCTTATTAACCCCAGCCCCTCCTTCTAAAGTAGTCCCAGAACAGAACGTTGCTTACTCACTAAACGCCAAGGTATTCATAATGTTCTGATTTACCAAGAGACATTGCAAAATCTCTCAGAAGTATGTGAGTGGAGGAATAACACACAGGCTCTTTCAGAAGCATCATTAAAACCAGACAAACCTTTCAATCCATTTAGCAAAGTGCCTGAAGGTTGCCTTTTCGGAGAGGGGAAACAGAAGTAAATACAGCAAGCTGAAATTGAATACATGCAGTGCCACTGGCACCAGCCCTCTTGCACGTCGTTTGAGATGGCGATGTTTTTTCCTATTTCCTCTTCTCTACAATCTATACTCAGTACATTACAGGCTCATGTAAGGAGGCATCATAATAGCCCTGGAGATTTTTATTTATCCTTGAGAAAGGTACAAAGTGGGCAGCAGCCAGGGAAGTTCCCTCTGCTGTCTGCTGAAAGCAGGACAGAAAGGATCGTTTACCTGCCAGGAGCAGGTAATTCATAACTCAGCCCTGCTCAAGCCCCTGCCCCTTCTGCTGCACATGGCTGATGGGAACCATCTGAGAAGGTGACTGGCTCAGGAGATGGATAATGTCAGCTCTGAACCAGAATGAGATACCTTGTTCACCTTACAAGTGCCACCACGTTGCCATTAGTAGGCAGGAACATTTAGTCTATGCTATTGGTGAGGTTCAAGGCTTTGCCACCCATTCCCCAGAGCCATGGGGCTTCTGTTTCCAAAATTCCCTCCCAGAGCAGAGAATGCCTGTCCTGGAGTGCACAGATGCTTTCCACTGGGCTTTCTCCAAGCGGAGGCTAAGGGAGGATGTATCAAGTGTCACAAGATGCTTGGTTGTTGAAACAACTTGCCAAATCTTTCTCAGCATCCTGACCCCAAAGTTGGCCCCTCTTTCAGTTTGCCGCACTCTGTAGCACATAGCCAGAGCTCTCAGCTGGAACCTGTAACCTCACCATGCCACTAGGCTCTTAGAAATTTTGTAGAAAAAGTGAGGAAAATCAGTAACTCTGGTGTTGTTTTCTTCTCATCAAGGCTTCCTATGTTTGGCAAAGATTCATGAGCTGCATGGTTTAATGCACTTTGGTGAAGACAGGGCTTCAAAATACAGCCCCATAGCCAAACACCCATGGCTGAAGCAAGGAGGGAGAGAGAGAGAAGGAGGAGAAAGAGAAAGACAGCCTGTGGAGGACTGGATTTTTTCCACTCATTCGTTTGTTCTAACTGCTTGGCTGGTTGGTTTTAGTTCCACGCTGGGGACTGGCACTGATTTTCTTTCATTGTGTGACATGCATTTTTAAATGAGTATTAAAAGTGCTGAAAGTCTGTTGTAGGCACTTTTTTTTAAAGAAACATTGGTTTTTATTCAAACATGTATAAAACAAAACATATCTCTGCTTGGTGACTGAGCCCAAGGTTTAAGCCGCTACAAGGACATGTTCAGCCAGTGAGCAGATGTCCCTTGACCTCCTAAAAATGCTCCAGAAAGCCCACAGACACAGGCAAAATCTGCATTGCTGGGGCTGGTACCACTGTCTCTTCAGGCTGCCCTCTGCTTCCTACCATTGGCGGGGGGCAATTCGAGGAATTGCTGTGTTGAAGTCAAAGAGAAATTTGCTTTGAACACAGAAAGCCTTCCTTACAGACTCCTCTAGCTATGCCAAATTTTATCTTTCAGATTGAAATTTTCCATATCAGATGCTTATACCAGGTTTGAGATATTTAAGGAAAACAGAAGCAAAAGCATTCCAACCATTTCCAAAAACAGGTTAGAGGAAAGAAGCTATTTTACCAGTGAAAAGAAAAAAATTGTTACCTTTTTAAAAAGCTCCAGCAAGTTCTCTGCTTTCAAGGGGCTTGAATTTTGATGACAAGGGAAAGAAAAGGTTCCTTTCATGTCACATGTGGATTTTTGCCATACTTGTAAAAACTTAGACAGGTCATAAGCCTTTGGAAAAACTGTAATTTACACTTGTTCAACAGAAACTTAGTAGAGCTTTAAAAAAAATCCAAAACTTTCTAAAATCCTCTTCTTACTGGGCCTTCTACAATCTAAGGGACTTTCTCTACACATGAGCTCGAGGAAGGCCTACCTCTGGGCTAGGGAAGCAAGAGGAGGACTGCATCTCTTGGGTTTGCTTCTCCCCTGATCAAAGGGCACAGAGTCCAGAAGTGGAAGCTGAATTTTTCTAGATCTAAGGTCTGGAGCTTAGGTGAGACATCTGTGAGGTACATCCTTGCTTTGCTAGGCAAGAATCGGGCTGAGACAAGAAGCCAGAAGGGCAGAAGAGACATGGCAAGGTGGAGGAGACAAGATAAAGAGATCAGTGGTAGAGAGAAAAGCTGAAAAGTCTGTGGCCTCTAAGCCATGCACTTTGCCAAAATCTGGGCTTATTCATTATACAAAGTCAAGTACTGCAAAATGGGGATATGTCAGCATTAGACCTGTTCAAGGAACCTGAATGCAGCCCTTTTTCCATAGCCACTGTGAATCAGTCCTGAATGACATTGTCAATGACAATTTTTCTTGCAGGACCCCTTTCTCATTCAGTGCACCAGATGGACTGAACTGGGATCAAACTTAGCTGTTTGGAAAACGGGCAGTAATCAAGGGAGAGGTAGAGAATGGTTGGGATAAACAGGTCAATCATATGGCTAAGCCAACTCAATGCTGTACTGCAAGGCTAGATTTGTCCCTGCCTCTGAACAAGGTGATGCCAGTAAAATCTCTTAAATCAGATTCTTCGCAAGCGGTCACTAAATCTGTGCACCTCATTTTCCGAATGCTTCACAAAAACTGGACAAACCCTACAGGTCCCTTTTTGGTGCGGTGGCAATTCCAAACAAAAGTAAGTACTGTATTGAGACCTCAATTTTGGCAAATCAGTAAGTAGAAATTTTTGACTTTGTTGAAAGAAGACATATAGCTCAGTCCACCCTCTTTTGAATGTGAACATTTTCAGACATGGTTTTTTGAATAAAAAGAAGTATTGAAATGATAAATAAATCTGAATAAGAAATTGTTTCATCTAAATTATACTGAAAGAAATAAATCAAATTAAAATTAAAAAAGGGAAAGAGTTTAAAGACTGTTTTGTTTTTCTCCTGGGTTCAAGATGATTTCTGCAAAACAAACAATTAAACAGGATAAAAACAAACAGCCAGTATAACTTGCATGTCACCAAGTCTCCATTTCTGCATTAAAAAAGAATTTCAATGAAAAATTGTGCTCAGTCCTAGTTAAGATTTGGCAGGGGGCGATTCGAGGAATTGCTGTGTTGAAGTCAAAGAGAAATTTGCTTTGAACACAGAAAGCATTCTGTAATGATCAGTACTTTGAATAATGAGGATTCTAGGTGTCTCAGATGGGCCATGAAAAATTAATAGACATTTTTGACCTTAATCTTGTGCATCTCAGTTCTCCGTCTATACAATAGATTTACATAAAGCAGCTTGTGTCCTCTCATCTCACAGGAGTAGGGTGAAAATCCATGTACTTCATGATGTACTGAGATACTGCCCTAAGGTGTGCCACAGATGACACCTTGAGACGAAGAATCCTCTCTCCTCAGCAGCCTGTGAAAGCAGGCACAATACAAAGCTTAAGGCTACGCTTTAAACAAGGCAAAGAAAACAAGATACCGAATCACTGCTCAGTCATTCCTGAGTATGGAAGAAGGCAGGGGTCTTGTGTTGAAAGACAGTACGCAGTCTTGAAACCACTGTTTTATAACGGACAGACACGAGTGCCAAATTAAGATCGCGGCCTTAATTCTGGCATTTTCTTCCTTTTGAAGTGCTTGCCTTTGCACCCTAAATAATATTCGTCTGACACAGTTGTGTGTACGTAATATATGAAAGGTTCTTGGCTCAGGGGCTTTGGACTTCACAGAACATTGCAGTGGTCCCCTTGAGTTTTCCTCCACAGCTATTTTGCTTCCAGCTCATACCGTTTTTGCAGCACTGTATTAGAGCCTGTCTTTTCCTGTCTCCCTCCTTTACCACATGCCCTTCCTCAGACCTCCTTTCTCACCTCCAGCCACCCACCCAGCCAGCTCCCCTGCGCCGACTTTCATTGCTGCATTGTTAATTATTTGCTTGGGCAATCATGATCACAGAACTCCAGGCACAGACAGAGGCCTCACTACATTAGATATAAAGTGGCAAATACAATAGTAAGAGGTTTCCTAATTTCAGGGCAGAATTGCAGTAGCGTGAGCACTGCCTTGCTGCATCCTTGCCAGATCAGGTCCATACTGCAGAGGTCCCTGCTTCCATCTCTTGCTCCTTTGCAAACGTCCACCCAGTAACTGTACTGGTGGGAGGCAGAAAAAACCCCTTGACTCATCACACCTGTCTCCACTTGCAGTTCTCTGGCTCCTTCTAGCTCCAGATTCCCTAACAGTTTCACTGCTATCCAGCTTCTGTGGTCTTACCCAAACCTCTTTACCTGAGCAGAAGGTGAACCATCCCCTACATCCCACCTGAAGAAAACAAAAACTCCGGAAACTTCTGCTTGGGTAAAGCCGCCTCCAGAGAACTTCTTGTATGGTTTTGTTCGTCCTGCAAAACATGCCCAAAGCCTTATGTAAAGGCCATGCAGGCCACACATTGAATCGGATGAAACAAGGGCACCATATTAGGGTGGGAGTAGGGGTTGATGTTCAAAAAAACTCTATGCAGAGGGAAAAATAATTTGGAAATTGCCAAAAAGGAACTACTTATTAAAAACAACAAAAAAAATTAGTTTAGGGCTTTTTAAATATTGAACTCTTTTATTCTACTAAGAATATGTTTTAGAAGTTGAAAAGATCAAAACAATACAAAGAGATCAACCCTCTCCAAAACTCAGATAACCCTCTTCTCCCTGGCATCATGACACCGGTCAGTGCAAGATTCCTCCTTCACTGACATCCCCTGTCCTGTCACAAATTACTGTCCTCCTCCTTTTTCTTCTTCCCTCTCTCCTTTCCTCCCTCTCTCTTGGCTCTCCCTGGCGAACAGTGAGCCGCAAGAAGCATTCCTGGGCTAGAAATTAACATATTAATGAAGAAAGAGCCTTGAAGAAGCTTTGAGAGATGGGGAGAAAACAGAGAGAGGAGGCAGGCAGAACAAAATAACAAAGTGAACATATAATGAAGAAGGGACACAGAGCCAAAGCACAAAGGGAGAAAAGAATGCCTATCTCAGGAACTTGTGCTACTTCAAACACTTCCACGGGAAGAAAAGATGAAAGAGAGGAAAGAAAGGGGGTGAGTAAAATTGGGTAGTTCTTCTGTTTTAAACCAAGATTTAATATTTCTATAGAGAAGAATCACCTATTGAGGGAAGAATGAAAAATATGGAGGATGGGATGGGAGCAAAGGAAGGACACAGAGACACACAAATGGGACATCACTGGTAACAAGAGCAGTGAGTTCATCCCCAGCTGCTTGCAAATCACCATGAGCATGGAGGCACGGATATGTCAGTGCAACCTTAGGGCTTTGCCTATGGGTTATTGCCTCCCCTGCAACCCTCCTGTTCTCTCTTTCCACAATGTACTCCTGCAAGCCTGCCCCACAATTATGTTGAAAAAGGAGAAAATGTCAATTAGCAAAGACTACTGTTGATCTGGCAAGCTCACAAGAATCCCACTCCCAAACCCTCTCAGCAGTCTCTCAGGCAAACAGTGGGAAACCTATTAGGATCAGTGGGTTGAGAAGGAAGTAAAAAAAATGTTAGTTCAAACATCGAAGTGCTTGTTCAGTCATCTGTTCCTCTACTTGACTAGCCACCATTTACATCTTTGGTTCAATGCACTGCAGAAGAATATATTCTGAATACTGTGGAAGAATGTGTTCTAAATTTTTCTTGCACCCACTCGCCAGAACAAGCCCACCACTCCCATGCCTGCTAGCAAGACAAGAGGGTAAGAAAAGGATTCCTGGCATGAAGAAGGAACATAAATAAACAGCATTTTTAGTCGTGAAATACACAGCAGACATTGCAAAACCAAGAGACATAAGGAATTGACTAGGAAAATAAGCTTTTTGGCATAGGTCTACATCAGTAAAGGTATGAGCTGTTACCAGAGGGCCATTCCTGTAACACAGATCTCCCTCAGTTTATCGCAGTCTTTCATAGTCCCACCAGCATGTGCCACCACAGAAGAACTTGTTCCATAGCTTCCTGGTGGTACCAAACTGGCTTCTTGGCACCTTATCAAAGCACTGCTTTACTGAGAGCACCCTCAACACCCAGCGTGCTGAGGGCTTGTGGTCTTTTGAAGTGCTCTTCTGGAAGCGTAATGATTAAGTCAATAGCTTCAGGCACAACAGCGTTTGTTTCCTTGACCAGTCCACATCTTCTATAACGGTGAGGGAAGGAGAACTGAGGACCATTTCTCACTTAGGCATCTCCAAATGAGACCCCTAGGTGCTACCACACAGCTTTCTTTTCTGAGGCTTAAGAAAAGTTCCAGCATGGGCCTCTGTCACAAATATGACAAATTTATACGGCTGCTTTTCCTCGACTTCTTAGCCGGCTGCGGGAACGCGCTGGCATTGGAGTACCCGCTGCCTGGCTTCAGCAGAATGGCCACAGCCAAGGTCACAGCATCCGTGCAGCTCTCCAGCTTTCATTGCTGCTGCTCTGACCTGTGGCAGCTGAAAAGGTAAAGCTACAAACCACACAGAGGAATAGTCAGTGCCACCCACAGCCCTCCCGCTTGGGTAACTGGCTGTGTGCAGTAGCCTGCATGCCCTTGACAGTGAGTACCCTAAAACCAAGCCCAGTGATGCTTTTTACTTCCCCAAGTGCCCCTCCTTCTGCACCGCATCCCCATGTTCCCTCACTGCCTTTCTGTCAGTGTCCTTCTCCAGGGACCTGCTTCCATGCTGCCAACTGATGGCTGTGACGAAGGTTTCAGAGCTGCCACAGCTGAGCACCAAGAGGTAGGATCCCTTCTCCAGGCTTTGTGAGGATCCAGAAGTAGGTGGCAAAAATGGAGGCAACCAGCAACAGCGCAAAACAGCCTGATCTCCAATGGAAGGTGGTGGATGCCTCTCACCTGAGCAGCTGTCCACACCTCTATGGCTAATCCTACTCCTGAACGACTACATACCTTCTGTACTGGCTTACATGGAAGTACCACCCACTGTTGGGAGTGCCATGCTTTTCTCATTTGGCTCCCTCGCTCTGCCAAACTTTCTTGTTAAGCAATTTCATGGAACAATAATAAATTATCCCAAATCAATTTCACAGCATTGCTAAGCTTATGGCTTCATCAATTCAAACTTGAGCTTTCAATGAAAAATTGCTTGGAGAAAAAATACAAATCAGCAAATTAAGTAAACTTCTCACTCTAGCCAGTCAAACTGAGGCCCTGTCCAGAACTAGCATCTTTCCACAGCCACCAGAGAAACAGTGACTTGGCACCTTCTCCAAGGTACTTGTTGCATCCGACCACTAGTCTCAAACTGGCAAAAAGCAAGACCTCCTCCTCCTCACAGCTACATTAAAACCAAAATAGACATGTATGTAGAACTCCCTCATGTCTGCAAGGAAAGAGAAGCGAAAGGAAACTGAGACGAGTGCAACAGAATACGCAGAACCCTGAAAGATCCATCCTGCTGCACCTCCTGGATCTGGGCAAGTCAAATGCTGAAAAGCCCAGCGTCCCAGGCTCCACCCCAGAACAGCTATTTTACATGAATACGACTAAGCATACTGAAGAGCAGCTGCTAGATGTTCAGGGGCTGTAAGCATCAGTACTTTGCACCTCAAATTCTTCACAGTCCCTTGGTGATGTTGGAGAGCATTTCGTCATGGCTGAAGTACTAGCTCTTCTAAGCTCTCACCATGACACACATCACCACTCAGATGCAGAAGGGCAGCATCAGCATCTTTGAGAAGAGGGTGGAAAGCATTTCTTGCAGCAGTCTGCGTTTGAGGTACCTCAGATCACTCACAGGACTTAATCTGCCAGGGACACATTATTTTAAAGGGGAAGAAAGCGATGAAAAACGTCCTTTCGGGAGGACCAACTTTTATTGATGGCATCTATTACTCTTGTGGCTGCATCCTCCCAGAACTTCATTGCAGTTGACCCTTTTGCTCCCCATCCAGTTCTGGTTACCTCTTGTCTATACCCAGCAGCAGGTACACAGCAGCCTCGTTGGATATCTCCCTCTGCCCAGGGCTGAGTTTCCAGGGGAAATAAGCAGATAATCAGTATAGAATCTAGGTACATCTGCCCAAAACATGTCACGGTCTTGTGATGAAGGAGGTCTCTGAAAGCAGATATCATCTGCTGGTGAAGTCTGCACACTGGAAAAGCTGCCAACCTCCTTCCTGAAACCACTTCTGGAACTGCTGGCTGCCTGATTCACACAGGCACGAGAGGCATGTGTGGCACTGCTGCTAATCTCTTGCGCTTATTAAACAGCCCAAATGTCTTGGCAAAAATCCACCTCCAGCAATTTCATTCTGCCAGCTGAAATTCCTCGTGCAGCTCCAGTGAGGTGCAGTATTCATCTCTGCTTCATATTATGTGCTGTTAAACTGTTGCTCTATTTCACCCCAGAGATGGCTGAATTTTAGTGGTGAATTAAGCCGTCCCTTTCTACTTTGTAAAGTGCTTTGGAATTGCAGATAAAAGATACTACAGCCTGTCATAAATAAATGTAAGATGCTGACACTGCTACTGGAGGTAGCCATCTTGCTGAAAAATGATTTCATTTGTGACACTAATAATACAGGAAAGAATGCTGGGCAAGTCACTGAAAACTCATTTCCATCTCGTTCTAATACAGATTCAAAAATCAGGAAAAAAGTCAGCGTCGAGTCAGCATTTGTGCGTTTTTAACCACTAACAGGCCACAGAATTCACAGATTTTCAGTTCAGTGTGGTAGCGATCTTCCTTCCTGGCCACACCATCAGTGGGTGAACTTTTCATTCAATTACCTGCCGCCTCACCAGGTCCTTAACAAAGACCAAGCCTAAGTTCACAAAATCTGGTTTTCAAGCATTTTTCACGGTGCGTTACTGCAGAGGGGAGCTCTAATCACCTTACAATCTTTATGCAGTCAAGACAGGTGTGGAGACCTGTTCAGTGTGATATAGCAAGCTCAGAAATCTCTCCACAGGGGTGGAAAAGAGCTTCCTTTGTAGGAAGACGGCTGGCAGCATTCAGTCTGATTGATCATTTCAAGGGCACTACGGTTAGATTTTAATATTCATTTTATATTAAGGTGCTTGCAGGCTCGAGTAGGGACATTTTTCTTACTTAAATCAGGAGAGAATATGCTGCGAGAATGATAGAGCAGGTAGTGGACAGGCCAAGCTCCCAGGACCCTGCCATTTCTGTTTTCCCTGCTACTATTTCACTCGCATTTAAGCATTTTAAATACCACATTTCTAGATTATCTTTTGTTAGAATACTTCAAGAAATAGAGCGCACATTAAATATACAGTAAAAAAATGACAATAAGGTAACATACACCACCTTCAAATGTTCATATTTCATTCAAAATCAAATTTTCTAACCTTAACAAAGCAGGCATCGATTGCCTAACACTGCAAACCGATTTTTGAAGTTCGAAGTGAAGCTAGCTTTGAATTATTTGTCCACACCAACAGAAACCCCACTGCTGGATAATTATTTGAAAGCAGAACAAATGCATTCATTTCACACTCTCGTAACTCAAAATTGGATGAGCATGTTTTTTTCTCAGATTTTTCCAAAATGTTCATTTTTGGACTGAGAATGAAAATAAAAACTTGCAATATGAAACAAAACATACTTTAAAAATTATAGCTGCTTGAAAATAGGCCATTGGAGTGGTCTGTGAGCTGCAGAGAGAGTTCAGGATTCTGCACAAGTGACAGGTGTCTGAAACCACAGTTCATTCAGACCGTTCAAGATAAGTATTCGGCTGTCTCACAGATACGCAGATCCACATTTTCCGAAAATTTGGATGCAAGACTCAAGTACACCCTTAAAGCAACGATTTTGAGAGGAATCTCAGCAGCAGCATCTATTCAGGAGTGCTCTAAGCCTCGATTCAGCAAAGCACTTAACTGGGAGCTTAGCCTGAAACATGCGCAACAATTTCTTAGACGAAGTATATACGGCAAAGACTACTGAATAGCAGATGCCTCTGGAGGAGAACAGGCCAGCTGTTTGACAGGGCTCAGCTCCATCTCACCAAGGTGTAGGAGAGAAAGGGGAAAAGAATATCCCATGTAAAGTTAAACCACAGGAACGGTGCTAAGACTGCAGAATGTAACAAACAAATCTTGTCCCGGACACGCCAGGGTTAATGCTTCGACACTCTGCCAAGAAAGGCCATCTGATGCTTTTTTCCCTTTTATTCATGAATTTCTGTCAACGGTGAGGTGAGCGCTGCCGCGGCCCCCCGCCCCCTGGGAGGGAGCCACAAGGCGGCAAGCTGGGCTGGCGTCTCGTCAAACCGCACCGTGAGCCCAAATGGCATCAAAGGGAAGAGAAGAGCAGAGAAAGCTGCTCCAGAGTTGCACAGGGAGCCATAGCAACGCGGCAGTTCCTATTTTTAAAAACTTGAAAGATAGTAAGAACATTAAGTCTGAGGGGAGAAATAAAAAAAAAGAAAACCCACACGTTTCTATCAGAAAGAAAAAAAAAATGCACGTTCCTTACAGGCTCTGGTGATGCAACCGCATATGGCTAACCATCGATTTGCAGGTGCGCAAGTCAGAAAATATCCACAGCCTCAACAGTCCAGTCCCTGAAGGAAAGAGGCTATTTCTCACCTTCCCTCTGCTGATCTGCTACAGCAAGTTTTCAAATTCCCTGGGGCACTTCCAAACCCACAGGACCCCAACTGCATTTTGTGATCGGGGGAAGATGCCACTGTAGCTGATGCTAAACCGTAGCCAGGAACAGGTTTGTGATTTCACAATTCCTCCTTCAGCTCCACCACAGAGGAAGGATTTTGATTTGCTTTTCATGAAAAGTGGAGAAAGCCTGAATGCACAAGTTAAAGCATATTGTCACCAGCAAGAGAAGTTGCCACAGTATTAGCACTAATTGGACTTGGCTGCGGAGCAGGAGATGTCTCAGAGGGCTGGAAGCAGAACATGGACATTTTCCCATCTGGAAACTGATGGTGCATACCAAAATTCATTCCCAGCTGGTGGATTTTGGAGACCTTTATGAAAGGGTCTGTCCTCTAATCAGAAGATAATCCTTGCCAAAAACCCATCACTTCATTTGAACCCTCCCATCCTATTTTAGTTGTAAAGAGGATGAAAAATCCAGCTGTCCTCACAGAACAAGCACCTCTTCTCCCCCTCAGACAAAGCCCTGCTCTGCAGGACTAAGGCATCCTGTGGCACCTGCTGAGGAACAAACATTTTTGCTGTCCCCCCATCATATACTCCCTTTGAGAAGTCAGGGGTCTGCAGTATCTGACCACCATGCTGAGTTGTTTTGTTGTTAGATCTTCTCTTGCTAGACAGCCATGCCTCCCACTGCCCAAGCAGCACTGCTTAACGCCTGAGCAAAGCAAGGCAGACAGCCAGGCACAGACCATGCCCTTCTGCATCAGGCGCCCTTAGCAGCTCGCCTGTTTCGGGGAGGTTTGTGTCAAGAGCACATTACAAAGCTGTCCTCGGCATCCCCCTCCAGGAGACAGAAAAAAAAAGGAGTGAGAGGAAGCCAACATGCCTCCAAGATGTGGTGGCATGTGGATAAATGCTCCCCCCACCTCCTGCTTTGCCTCTTGGGCAGGTGGCATGAATAACTGCTAGCCCCAGGGTTACAAACGAGGTGCCTCTCACCAGCGCTGAGCAAACACAACAGGGAGTAATGCACACAGGACAAATGAAATGCAGCAGGAGATGCAAGGTGGGGAGGGAAAAAATAAAAGAAAGTGTTGGCGGTATGCAAGCTGCAGAGAGAGAGAGGTGATGTACAACAGGGGATGTGGGGAAGCAGAGACCCAGACAGAGGCGGGAGGCACGGGCCAGCCCTGGCCTCCAGCTGCTGCTGGAGCGGTGACAGGAACAAGCAGATTTCAGCAGCAGGGATCTCTAATCCTTCAGCAGCGCTCACGCCACATGCTGCCAGTTAGCACCAGCCTGATGGCAGCCGGACACACCAACCAGCGGGAACATAACAACCTGCTAACAAGACACCGGCTCAAAGGCTCTGAAAGGTCAAAGTTACATATGCTCCCTCACCCTGCAAGTTTCCGAAAAGGGCAATTTCTGCATCTGTGGGAACAAGCCATTTATACCTTCTCTCCCCTCCTCCCTGGAGTTAAGAAGCAAGTCCCAGCGCTATACCTCCCACCCCTGGAGCAGCGCTGAGTGTAAGGGCTGGAGTAGGGCTTCCCAGCCAGCTGCCAAGCAGGTAGATGTGGCCCGATCGAAGTCAGTGAGACCTCAGTGCTGGCCGTTGTTCCTGTCTCTTGGCATGGGCTTGACTTGACAGTCCTGCAAATGGAGAAAGGGCAACACAAATGGTCCTTTCGCCATCCCTGCTCTCAACTTCCTTGCTGTGCTGTGTGAGGGCGTGTGGCTCACACAGCTGGGAGACAACACAGACTGTCTCCATCGCAGTACCGGCAAATGCTGTATGATGTGCCCTGTGTCCAATGTGGCAGCTGATAGCTGCTGTGATAGGAGAGGAGAGGGCAGGAGGGTGGGTTGGGAGAGGCCTGGGAAACGAGGGAAGGTGCTGCCTGGGCACTGTCCTTGGCACTGACCTGGGGAAAGCAAGTCCAGGATGCTATGGGCATGGTGCTGCTCCCAGGTGTCAGGGTGGCACAACACCGTGAAGGGGCACTGTACCTTTCCAAGGATACATACAGACCCTAAGGTCTTGAGTTTCCAGGCAAGCAATATATTTGTACAATTCCATTGCAAGTACTTTCTCTGCTCACTGACTCACTGTTCAGCTGTCTAAGTCCCAGCAATTCCTAGTTTCCACTAGGGGAATATGGCCATGTGAGAACAGAGCTTGCCCTGGGTGTTCTGGTGCAAATAGTTTCCAACCATTCATCCAGGGCTCTTCTGCATTTCTTAACTGGTTGGCATGGAAAGCTCCAGACGAAAGTTAGTACTTCCCCCAAAGTGGAAGTATCATGTCCAAAAAATGCACCAAGCTAGCTTGCCAGCTGTTTTCTTATTTGAGGCGCAGAATTGAACCTACCTTTGTTCCCCTTTTAATGTATTTCTTTGCAAAAGCAGTATAATTCCACATTTGTATTTTCATTCCAAAGCAAATGCTTCACTGCACTTTTTATTAAAATGAAATCTGGTGTGTGCAGCCTGGTGTTAAATGAGAGACTATTAAAGCCAATCAGTGGAGAACTCATTAGTAATCCTACAACAACAAACTAGTAGTTATGGCCCAGCATTCACAACCAGTAGGAAGAACCGAGGTCTCATTGAAGGCTATAATAAAAACACAGCTTATGTAGCCCAACGACTGTGAATATTCACACAAAACGGTTGAGTTTCTATTCCTCAAATACATGCCAGAAATCATATTCTTTTCTAATGACTCATCCCTGAATTCCACTCCCAAGAATGCTCCTGTCATTTAGTTATTTCTTCCCATTTCTAAAATGTAATGAGAAGCACCAATCCCGAGCTCAAGGAAATCTGTCCCATCAATTAAAATAACGAAATAAGCACAAGGCTGCCTATAAACACATCCACCTCTGCCCACTCACTCCTCAGCAGCCATGGTGAAGAGAGAATAAATGAGCTTTGGAGAATGCCTAGAAGGTTAGCAACTTGCCTTGGGAGAGCCAAGAGGGAAGAACGCCATGCTTGAGCATCTCTCCAGAAGAAAACCATGTTAGAAACTCCTTCCCAACCTTTGTAATTTTCTCATCTGGTAGAAGAGAAGCAGAGAACTCAGTGGTTTGCTGGGTTCCAAGGAGAAGGCAGGCCATTCAGGTAACTATAGACTTCATAGACTGGAATATTATAAACCAGATTTTTTTCTGGGACAATGAAGGAATAAATGAACAGGCAATTATTACAAACAAAACAAAGAATTAAAGAGTGTAATTGAACTGGAAAACAGTATTTGGATGTTTGGACTCCAAATGATCACCTAAGCCTATTATCAGCATATATTGAGATAAATCTCTCACTAGAGGAGAACATCCTCAAGAATCATTCAAAAAGAAAACCAACAATTCTTGTAGAACACACCTTTCACAAAATATTATTTTCCTACTAGTTAGTGGAGTTATCTCACCAGTGAGCTCATTTCTAGGACAAATCTGCAGTGTTCGATGGTTGTGATCATACTTCTGCAGTTCCAGTCTAACACAAAGGAGAACCAGTTTTAAGACAGACAAGAAACAGTTGCTATGAGACCATTATTAGTACAAGAAGATGCAGACCAAACACCTACATTGGCAAGAAATGGCATTTAGATAACAGTCTGTCTTGTTTCTTTTTGTGCTTGTAGCCATACTTCAAACAAAACTTTGTTTGCACAAGCTCTTGCAAAAACGAACAAGTGTCAGCTTAAGAAGGGGGAAAGACATTCAGAAACTGAGCTTTCTTTCTAAATCTGAGCAACATTCAGTTCATTTCTTCCTTACTCCATTATACGCCCAGCTCTACCACCGAGACCACGTTGAGCAAGACCTTTTATATTTTAGCTGCATTCAGAACCAGTGCACTTTCAGAAAGAGAAAAAAAAAGTAAGAAATGGTCAGAGTTCAAAGGCAGATCTTGGGAAATGACTAATTCACAGTCTTAGTGTATAATGTGCCCCAGCTGAACCAAATTACACATTTTTTTAGTTGCATGTGTCACTCTCCGAAGAACAAAATGGGAAAATTCCTTTATCGCACTGCCTCCCAGCTATGGATTTGAAGCAAATTGGACCACTTTGGATTAGCTTCAAGAGTTTCTGAAACACCAGCTACATGGTGATGTATTATCTGAGGTCACACACACTTTGCAGTCTCCCCAGACATCAAGCCCACGTACATACGTTTTTCTATTCTGTGTAGGCATGCGGAGGGGGAACTGTAAGTTGCAGATGGCTGAATATAGTATTGTTGGGCCCAGGGCAAGACTAAAATTAGTTTTCCAGAACCTTCAGTCCAGTCCCAAGCGAGCCAGACCATGTCCCAAACATGCAGGTATTGCTGCTGTCTAGTGCGCACAATGCACAAGTGCTGTGGGATCTTAGTAGGTGGAAGGGGTTAGGGAAGGTATGAAGCTGCCAGGTCTGCAGAATCTGTAATACTGCAGACAGACAAAGCATTTCAGGAGAGATGTAAAGACCTCAGACAGACAAAGTGTATCAGGAGAGGTTTAAAGCTTAGCACATAGTAAATTCCAGCAAGTTCAACAGGACTTGAAGGTATGAACACAGATCACAGCCATTAATCTCTGTGCGTTTTGGTTCGTGAGGTGAACTCATACCTTCATGTCTGCTTCTTTCCATATCTTGTCCCTCTACTCTACCTTTCCTCCTGCCCAGACTCCAGGCTGTGAGGCTGAGCTTGAAGCTATCACATTTCTATTGAACCTTTGGATTTGTAAAAGCAACGGCTTATTTCAGACACCACTATCTTTTATACATCAAAAGGTGTCCGAATGTAATTTCACTTAAATAGAGAACCAAGCACCCAATTCACTGAAATCAATCATTTGAACCATCTCACCTGGAAGTACAGAGAGGGTGGAAACATTTGGAGAAGGCAGAACCCCTGGACTGGCAGAGCACAGGCCAGCACCACGCGAGGCAAAGCGAATATTTTCACTGCAGTCACAGAAGTAATTGCAACACAGTGTAATTATTTCTGAGCGAGCTCAGGTGCCTGCAGCAATGTAGGCAGTGGCAGAACGGAGCTTGGCGTGGACTAATTGACTCTGCTTCTCAGCAAGACTGATATTGGTACCCAAACTAAGCTGGCTGTATCTACATGTATCTGCAGTTGTTCCTGTGAATGCTGGACCCAAACCAGACAAGTGAGAAGGAAGAGCATGATTTTGGCCATCAAGGTGACAAGAAAGCTAGTATCTTCAAAAGTGACAAGAACTACCTTAATGTGTGGTGCCCAGGCTGCAGGGCATATCTACACTGCACAACAGTACTGTCATATCTAGACACTCAAGAGTCTCTGAGCTGGCAAATTCTATACAATGCAAAGAAATGCTACGGAGAGAGATTATGCTGGGTCCTCAAAGCAGCGTAGCTATGTGGCTATGATGTCATTGCTTTCTTGTCCAGCAGTCCCTCTGTCTGCCTAGTACAGTTGACAGTGAGGAGTCACAGCATGCAAACCAATCCATCACATTAACACTGTTCCATGATTCATCATGACAAATTAACAAAGATGCTGAACTCTGTGTGGCCACCTCTTCTGGTGGCTACTGTCTGGATTCCCCTTGTCCTACCACAAAGGGAGCAACCTGCCCAAGGATTTTATCCGTAAAACACTGGAGAATGACAGCTGAGCAGGTCAGGGGACATCTGGCTAATTGCAGATGCCACCTCTCCCAACTCTTCCCATGTCTAATTATGTGGGTTGCTTGGCGGCACATTAAAACTCCAGCTGGGACAAAAAGGAAGATCTAGTAACAGAGTGTTATTGTAGAGGTTGTCCCACCAAAGGCTTCCTCTATGACCTTAAACAAGTGTCTTAGCATTGTTTCTTAAGAAAATCTGAATCTGGATCAAAAGAAGATGTTTATTCAAATAGCTTTTCCCTATTTTTAAATGTTCTTTTCCATCCAGAAAAACTTGCTCTTTCAATGGAGGTGCCTAGGCTCTCTGCATAATGTGCACAAGAGAGAATGGGACCCAAAGCACCCAGCAGACAAGGGCCAACAAAGTGCCAAGGAGGAGGGTGACAGCACTAATCCTCCTCTTTGAGGTAAAACAGATCCTTAAGACACCCAAGGGCTTTAAAGGCTTCCAGTATAAAGCAGGTGCTGAGAAGAGATGTTGACTCTAACTCTTTCTGCAGCTCTTGTTCTCCACATCTCTCTGCACTTCCTTCTTTCTTGTAATTCATGGCTAATGGACAGTGGAAGGACACTTGGTCCTCAGACAACAGATGCCATGAAACTATTCCAGGTGGGCTGCACAACCATCACCCATTTACGTACTGCTGGTGCCTGGAACAGAACCTGGTGCCTTCTAGATCTCAGTACAAACATCTCCACTGCTTGCAGCAAGAACCCCCCTGAGAGTTACAGACCCATTCACGCAAAGCCACGCCAAGAAGTTCAGTGCTGTCATAAAAGCAAAGTTTTGTGCCTCGAGGGCCACACTCAAATTTTTGCACTATGCCTTCATTGTTCCTTTTCCTCATGCTGGCTTGCCGTCTGTATTGTATTGGAGGCTTTCTAAGGGCGTGACAGTACTGGCACTTATGACACACAGCAACGTGGGTCCCACCATCAGCACGCCTCCTCTTGCCCAGGTTCTGGCCAACACTGCCCACTGTCCCAAAGCACCACCCACCCTAGTAGAATTATTCTGGTCTCAGAGGACCTCTCCGACCCCTCTTTTGTAAGGCTGGCCCAGTCCCTTCCCTTACCTGTTGAGCATGTTGGACTGGTAAATCCTTTTCTCCTGGGTGTTGTAACAGCTGCTCTTGGGCTCAGGGATGAAGCTGTGTTCAGACAGCATATCAGAAGCAGCCGTGGTGATTATGGCTATTCCATCCCTCACTCTGGCAGGAAGACCATAGTCCCATTCATCATATGAGACAGAGATGAGCCCGGTGGGGAACTCGGATGGCACTGTGTCTGTATCCCCTGCCACCAGGCTGGGCACGATCCATGTGTAACCATAGCCTGTCAGACCCACGGAGTTGGCCACCTCGAAAATGTAGGTGGCCTCTTCCTTTGTGCAGTATAGGAGGATAACAGGGCTTTGGAGTTTCTTGAGCTGGTTCTGGATCTTTGAGTCCCCATCGTCCAGGGACATGTCCAACAGGAGAACTTCCTCCAGTTCCCAACCCACAAAGCTGTGCTCAATGGTACTGCGGATCTTGTTCACAAAGTCCTGGTAACCAGGGAAGTAAGTAGTGACAATGGAGAAGATGTACCAGTCATACTCTTCCATGATGTTGAGCATGACAGAGGCTTGCTGTTCTATTGATGGGCCAAACTGGAAGAACATGGATGACTCATCCTGGAATAGGAAGTCAAAGAGAGGAAGAGAGAGAAAAAGAAAATAAGAACAGGTCAAAGAAAATAAACAGCATTCCTAGTCAACCCATTGAGCATGGAGAGGGAGGGACACAGTCAGAATCTTACACTCCATGTCTTGGCCAGAGCTTAAGGACTTTTAACTTTTGAAAATCTAAAATTTAAGTGAACCAAGTGGGAAGGATGTAAAGCTTTTTTATGACCAGATGTCCTTACTTTATTTTTAAAGGCAAGTTGCCGAAATTACTTAAAGATTTCAAACGTTAGGCATGATTCTAACAGACAGGAAGCAAGTGGCACACAAGTGAGGGCAGAAGAAAAGAATATGTACAACATATTCCATGGCTGCAGAAATTAAGAGCTATGATAATCCAGAGATTATCATAACCTTATATGTAGTATAAACAGGATACATAGCAGCTTTGATTTTTATTTAGTTTGGTACAGTCAATCTAGTTTGAGTATCCAGACTGAAGTACAACTAGAGAAAGCAAAACCACTGGACACAAATAGAATCATAGAATCATCAAATCATAGAATAGTTTCAGTTGGAAGGAACCTTTAAATGTCATCTAGTCCAACCCCCCAATAAAGCTCTGAGAGCCTCCACTGCAAGCTCCTCTCAAAGCAAGCAGTAGCACAGACTGTTACAGCTGTGAAGGCTCAGTCTCAGAACATCATAAAACATAGTAAAATGGAAAAATAAAATTCTAAACTATCATGGGGTTTGTTCATATTACGTTTTAGAGAAATGTCAGCTCAACATTTCTATTGGTATTGCTTTCATATCCTTCTACCATGTCAAGTTCATCTTTGCAAGGACCAAAACTTGTACCATTTTATAACCTCCAAGACTCCAAGGGGGTTTTGTACAGATCTCAGCTTTCCAGTGGTATAGTGTAAGCCTTTTTCATCCTGGGATTTCACAAGATACCAGGCTTTCAATTTGTGACTAGTCCAGGAAAATCCAAATCCCTGCTTTTACACAATCCATGATGGAAAGGAATGGAAAAGGCATTTCCCAATATGCTTTCTTACAGATTCATCTTCTGTCTTCTAAAATCAACTGCAAATTCCCACTGACTTCTGTAGAGCAGTATTAGATCACAAACAAACAAACAAAAAAGGCAGAATTAAATGATATCTCTCTCCAGAGACTCCCATTACAGTAAAAAAGTTCTCCAAATCCAATCATGACTTTTAGGAATCAGATAGCAGCCCCACCTTCTCTCAGTAAGGTAGAAGAGCTGAACCAGAGACCCAAAAGGAGGTAGTCAGGAGTTTTAGACCTGGGGAAACTCATTTTGCAAATGCCTCAAGACATTACTTCAAGATATTCATATTTATAACAGCTCTCTACCAAATTCATTCTCCCACGGCCTGGCAGGTAAAGCTGTTTTTCAGTAGGGATGCCAGTTAGTTATCCATCCATCCATCCATCCATCCCTCCCTCCCTCCCTCCCTCCCTTAGCCATGGTTTTGATTACCTCTAGCAATTTTCTTTACTTGCAAAATATACCATAGCTCAGCAACTCCAGAAAAAATGCTCTAGAGGATCTTGCACCCAGCCTCAAGCTGTTTCTCTTTCCTGAACTCCCTCCGGGTCACATCTATATGAAAGAGTCCTTGCTCCCAGATCCCCATGCCTCTCCTGTGAGGTTTGGTGATTAAACTCTGTTCACTTCCTCCACAAAGCTCACCACCCACTTGCGAAAGTACTCCTAGGGCTCCTCTCTGCTCACTGGAAAAATAAATGTACACAAAAAGAATGAGGAAAAGAAGACAGAAACAAATTGGAGACAAGTTAAAAAACCAGGAGCAGCAAGTGAGTGTCTCAATCTGTGGCAACCAGCTCATATTTTCCATCCCTGGAATTCGCTCTTCTCCCAGAATTCCCTTCAAGAAAAGAACTTACTCTTCCAATAAAAAGATACTTTTTATCTTTGAAGCTTATGGAGCAGATCAGGAAAACCAGAGGAAAGACTACACTATTGTCATGGGATCTGCCACAGTTAGAGGAAAGCCTGAGCAAGCATCTCCAGCACCCTTCATAGCACTGTGCCTTTGAAAGCCACTTGTACCGAACTGAATGCTACAGTGTGAAGATTTAGCCTTGCTGTAACATGAAAAGGCAAGACAGCTACACTGATGACTGGTATTTATTTTTATATTAAGTCCAACAAAAGCTTTTCTACACTTATGCATAAGAACCTCTGAACTGACTGTGAACGTCCACAGTTTCTACCAGAGAGTCTAAGATCTAAAGGACCAGGTGATTTCCTCAGTGACAAACAGGGAACGAGATGGTAAAACCACTAGTATTTTGAGGCTGCATACACACACACACACGCAGGAGTTAGGAGGTATGATAGTGGGGTGCAGAATGCACTGCCCTTCCTGTGATTTTAAACATGGTCAGATGCCCCAGCTAAAGCACCTGCTCACAGTTCATTCCACACAAGTGCACAGCCCAACTGTTGAAGGGAATTCAGCCCCAAAGACTCGGGGAGAAAATTCAGACCTCCTCAGTAACCAGAGTGTATCGGAAGATCAAAAATTAATACACCAAATGGAGAGCTTTATCGCAACCCAGCAAAACAATTCCTCTTCACTGAGAAATGTATGTGCCCCTCCTAAATCAAACAGCACATACCACTTGACTGTGCGTGTAATAATCACTCTTGAGCAGCTGCTTGCATTTTTTATTATAGAAGCAGCAAGAAGGGTCAACTTCTATTCAAAAATCAGAGCATTAAAGAGGTGCAAGCCAGTCCAGCTTTTGGCTTGCCAAGATGTCTCTTGGCACTTGATCACCCCAATACTTGGGCTAGCCAAATGTTCTTCATTTCCTAATCAGCTCAGCACTCAGAAAATAGAGGGGGGAGGGAGGAAGGACGGAAAACTGTGTAGAAGAAATTGTCCCTCTTGTAATAAATCAGGAGAATTGCTGATAGAGCTGGAAGGGAAACTCAGAGACTGCCTTTTGGGGGACAAAAAGCAAACTAAGAAAAATGTCCAATAGCCACGATTTCCTTCCTGTCCTTATTTTTGACCACATTTGATGGAGAGTCAAGGAGTTGAACTGATAGAGAACCACGGGGCTATCAGAGTAGGAATTTGACCTCACTGTGGTGTCACAGTGAAGTTTTTAAATTAAGAGATAGATCTAAAGGGTTTTTACAATTTTTACACACGTATACCCCACAGAATAGTTATTGATTTCTTACAGTCCAAAACCAAAAAGGAATATTTTACCCCTTCAGACATTAAAGGGTTTTACAGAACACCAGAAGCTCCTATTTTTCTTCTGCAGAAATTTCATATTCCCCACCTCCCTTTCTCACCTTGGAACAGACAAAATATGGTTCAATGTTGTCACTGGGAGAGAGATTTTAGTTTGGGATGGGAATAGGTTGAGTTCATGGCAGAAGTCCCTTATATTGCACATCATTCAGATGAAATACAATCCCCTGGCTACAGGAAAACACTTGTCTTTCTCCTACAGTCCTTTCACCTGCAAGCTCAGGCTTACCATAGCCAACAGCTGCAAGAGACAGCAAGATGCTGCAGGGTGTCCCTCGCCCAGTTTGAAAGAGTAGGGGCTCCATTACAATATCTCAATGCCTCCAGAGATCCTAATACTCCCCCACCATCACCCTGCAAGGTCAGGGATCTGTAGTTTGCAGAGCTGAGCTGGAGGTGGAGCCGATCAATTGACACAGCACCACTCCCCAGCTGACAGATGGCTTCCCACAGAAAATCTGCTCCGAGTTTACCGCTGCTGGGACAAGTATTGCCTCCCCCTCCTGCACGTTTAACCCCTCAGATAAGGAGGCTGGATTGCACATGGTGAAGGTGCAAAAGCACTTACGGTGAAGCCTCCTGTTGGAGACTGGTAGCTGGTGAGTTCCTAGGTGGTTGGAAAAGGGTTTGTGGAGGTAGCACTAGGCTTAGAGAATGACCAAGTGTTATTGCCACCAATTCTAAGTTGCCCAGTGCCTTCTGTGCCTCAAGGGCAGGCCCATGCACACGTTCCACGAAGACCAGGTCTGACCCCACCCAGGATGCACGGCCTTGGCAAGGCTGCAGGTGACTCCCCAAGGAGCCCTCCTGCAGCTGCACCAGTTGAAACCAATCACTGCCATTTAACAAACCATTTAGCTCAGATGTGGCAGGAGAGGTCCCCAGGGTGCTTTTCTCACAAGTTTCTTCGTAACAGCCTCTCTGGAATTCCCAGGCAAGCAAAAGCAATTACTGCCTTACAAACAACATTTTACTGTCCAGAAAAAAAATGCTTCTAGTCATGGAGCAGACTCAAGAACATCCCTAAAGCAGGAGAATGCAAGATCCCAAAAAAAGTTTGCAGTGGGCCAGTCATCTTGAGGAGCTAGCGAGCTTTCCACTGAGCCATAATATAACTCCTGACTTGCGGAGTGAGGAGATCAGAATGTTTCCTCCGTGCAGCGTATCTGAATGTGATCTGGTTCTGTGCACCATGCTCTGGTGGCTGGGCCACGAACAGACTTCTGTTACTGGTGGCAAGTTCCTTGAGCTCCACTCCAAGTGCCAGACCCTACGAGGGCCAGGTGTGTCAAGTTATGCACAAGGAATTTGAGTGGGGAGCAAGTCAAAAGCATGTGTTTGCTTCTTGGATTTGGAGAAATAAACCATGTTTTTGCAAAATGTCCTAGGCTGCTATCTCCACACAGGTGCAGGAGAAATGCAATTTGGGCTGCACCGGGAATAGCCCCTTTTTATTCGGCTTTTGGGGAACATCGGTATATCTAGCCCCATTTGCTGCTGCTGTATTAAGCTTCCCACCCAGCCATAATTTGACAACTGAGATCTGCCCTTCCCTTCCTTTCCAGTTTGCAAAGGGGATCCTGTAAGGTCCTAATGGCTCAGGCCTCTATCACTTTCCAAAGCCCTCTTCTCATTTTTCTGATTTAGAATAAAAGCTGTTCACGTGTCTTTAGTACAATCTTGATTTGCAAAATTTCTCTATGACCTACAGACAAATCGCATAGGGCTGCATCTTGTTTAGACATCGGCCCTGCCTATCACACCTTTCGTGGGGGCAAAAAGGAGTGAGCAAGCACCAAATAATTTCTGGGAAAACACAGACCTTAATTTCCCTACCTATGTATTTCTTTTTTTCAAAATTGGGACACTACTGTGTACCTATTTGTCACAGTCCTGGTGGGATACCTGATTCACTGGGAGTTTTATTGTTCATGATGGAAAATGCTGCAACAGTTCAAAGTCTTATAATCAATTTTTCTATATATCTGAGTCCCATTTGTTATAACAGATCTGACAGGAAATCAGGATCTTTGTTGCTTAAGTGTTCATTTACTCCTGTTTATTCTTACCACAAATGCATCACTGCCTCAGGCTAGCCTGCGGTCAGAATCTACTACCTGTTTGTTTTTTCTCCCCACATTTAATTTTTTTTATGTAGTTTTCAACAACTTAATGCAATAAAACTCTGGTTTTAATATTACGTGCTGCATCATCCTGTGTGAGTGTTTTGCTTGAGTGCTTGCAGTAGGGACTAAGAGAACACGGTGACACTACAGCCCTAGCACAATGTCCCTGTGGTGGGATTGGTGTCTAGAACAGCATCTCTGCAACTTTCACACACATAAACACTCACATTTCCACAAATACACACATTCACAGCAAAACCTACTCAAAGTAAGGTTAGAGCACATTGAACTGTGTCATTTCTTAATGACTCTCTACCTAGTTGATACTATTTAGTAGGATTCCAAAACTTTCCTGTCTTACTGGAACCAGTTCTCTGGGTTATTACTGATTTTGGCTTGCACAGCAGATGGAGAAGATGACCTCCTGCAATCCTTTCCCAGTGCTCTGATTCACTGATGAGTGGATCGCTGTTGGTGAAAATCCTCAGAGCTGCCCTGGGAATGTGCCGTCAGTGGGAAGTTCAAATTCGTTAGATGCAGAAGCATGGTTTACATAACTGTATTATTTATCGGTTTCCTCCCTTGTTCCCATAATAACTACTGAACACATTGGTCTCATTTGACAGAAGGATGCACAGCTCAGAGATGATGATTACAGACAAGTGATTACAGAAATTGGTGGATGAGTGAAAGGGAGAGACCCAGTTCAGTGTCCCCACTGATGGAAAGGCAGGCAGGATATACTGTGATAAATTAGTGGAGGGCTATAAGCGCCCTCTCTTACAGGAGACCGTGTTGCTCTCCTTCTGGTGCCTGCTAGGCAGGGCATACAAGTAGCCAAGAGAGAAGGTCTGTGGCAATTAGGAGAATGACTGTTGACTCTCTAGGTCTGCTCTGGAAGCCATGATCCCTAGAGGCTACTGAAAATTATTGCAATAAGGAATCTAGAGTTGCTAGTGTACCTCAATTTTGTCACCCATGAACACGGTAACTAATGTACTAAGATTCACATGTACAATGACATTAACTATACACACAAGTACCATCATATACACAGATCCCAGTCATGGCTTGGGCATTAATCTCTCCACAGCAGCAGAAACAGATCTGCTGCAGAGCCCTAGCCCAGGGGCAAGTGTATAAGTGCTCCAGTATCAAGCAGTTCCTGAGGGCTGCAATAAAAAGGTCTCTGATTAAAAATGACTCAAAGGCTGAAAACAGCTAAGTGATTTCCACGTTCCACTTAAAGGTCTACAGAAATCATTTGTTTGAAACATTTTGCAAACAGAGAAAACACAAGATACCCTAGATTCTGTAATCTTGATCTTGGGATTGTTTCACTCCATACCACATGCAGTTAATAAAAAAAGATGAGAGTCAAACATACCAGGGCCATTGTATGACTTACACAATTCAGAGAAAAACCCCAAAAGCTGTTTGGCTAGGGAAAGGGTGCACCATTTATGAATTTTATACGCAATTACTGGTCAAAGCAGGGTAGTATATGGTGGTATGCTATACCAGCTTCTCAAAGCATCACATATGGATGCCAGCCCTTTTCCACAGAGGGGAAATGGCAATTAGCAAGCTGCCAGGAAATACAGTTTTCACAGAAGGCTTGTTGCATTTCCATTTTCACCTCCATATGTGTGTGTTTCCTTGTTTGATGACCTTACATGGATGTATTAAATTACTGGTCACTCTGGGTAGATTCCCCCCACCAGGTGCCACGTTGTGTCAGCTGGCCATCTGGATGGCCCAGGCCTAGCTCCCCTGTCCCAGCTCAGACAAGCCCACTAAGTTGGCTTAGTATCCTGACACTGTCATCCAAAACAGTTAGAGGAAAGTCAGACTGCCCCATTACTCATCCATCCAATTACATCATGGCATTTGCCTGGGCCTTCTTTTCTGGCTGTCTTACCCTCCAGAATAAGAACTGAATTTTGACTGTAAGCTGAATGGGATGTCATTGGTACAGCCATATTAATCAATAGCAGCCATAAAACTATTCAGCACTCTTAAAAGTCCAGTCACAGTATTTGGCAAGACGTCATTGAATAAATTTCTCAAATCAACTATGCAGGGTGAAATACTATTTCTTTTTATCATTTCTAAATTAACTGCTCTTCCATTTCATCAAGTATGCCTTTGGTCTCTTATTATGAGCAAACCTTATTATGAGCTGAACCTCCAAATGTTCACAGAGTCTATTCAGATAAGTCCTGGCAGTTCAGCATTGCATTCAGTGCTCTCTGGGCCTCTCAGGAGCTGAAGATCTCCTCTCACTGCGGCCCAGCTGGGGACAGGGCAGAGTGTGTCTGTAAGGGCCTCCACTCACCTTCTGTCTCACGAAGTAGCGACACCCCCTTTCTCTCAGATTCTGCATTGCTTATTTAAGCATTAACCTTCTGCGGGCAAGGTTATTAGTTGCTTTGTGTCCTAACACACAGCACCTGCAGTCCTGGAGATGCCAAGGTCGACTCAGCCTTTATGGACAGAGCGAAGCTGGCTGTGCCCATGCTCTGAGCTGGCCAGACCACAGTTGAAGCAAAGTAGTCAATTTAAGATAATATTGTGCCACAACTTTATTTTCTCTTAGAGGCTGGCCTTATTAACCAGTTTAGATCACTTTCAGTGCATTGATGTAGCTTACATATCCTTTGGGTCAGAGCTTGCTTGCCTCAGAGTGTAAGTGAGCGGCTGAAGGCAAAGCCAGTGTAGACGTGCCCTCTGCTTTCCCTAAGGCTTCAGCCTCTTCCATTCTGCACAGCGGTAAATAAGTAAAAAAAAAAAAACCAGAAAACAATAATCCCGCTTCAAATGGAAGAGCTGTCTAGCAAGGAGGCAAAACCAAGAGCTGAGGTCTGACTAGATTACAGACTCCAGATTTCCCACTGCCCCATACATGGCTGCCTCTTCTCTAAAAGGGTCATAATTGACGGTCTAAGAAAAAAAAAAAAAAAAAGAGAATAAAAAGGTCGGACCCCCACTGCTTTGGTCCTACTTCAGCTTCGGCGTTTCCATGCCAACCATGCACTGGCAGAGCCGCCACGGCCGGGCCGGTGCTCCTCGCAGGCAGCAGGGCGGGGGGGGACACCCCGCATCACTCCCAGGCTGGGGCTGGGCACGGCTGCCCTCACCCCGAAGAGGGACTCATCCCCCGGCAGCCTGCTGGGACTGCAGAGATGGTCAGGGAGAGGAGGTGGGCTGACAGGCCACCCACCCGGACCTCTTGTGCCGGCTAACTAGGTGCAGGCAGGAGTTAAGGTTTGCCTTCGTCCTGCCCACCCAGCCCTTCTTCTCCAGGGCTGGTTCCTGACTTCCTCCATGCTCCTTGGCACGGTTTTCTTCTGTGGTGTGAGAAGGCGGCACAGAGCATATGCGCTGCTGTTTCCCCTCGTTCATGCACCGCTTTGTCCTGGGGATTCAGCCCCACAAATAGAGCCAGGTTCATTTGGTTAGCCCAAGTCACTGGCTTCCCGCCAGCAAGGCTGCCCCAAAACTCAGAAAGAAGTGAGCCCAACTTTTCTGCTCCGGAGCCTGGGAGTAAGCATTCAGCCATTTCATACTCGCAGCTTTCTGAGACCATGAGGATTTACACTACCCTTCACTGCACCCTCCACATCAGAGCCTACCACTTTGTAAAGAAGGTGCTGTTTGCTAGGAATACACCTCCTCGCTGCCCTGGGCTCTCCCAAACCTGACTCACTCCAGCTCACTCCGACCTCTGTTTTACAGCTTGGGCTGGGACAGGAGCGCTGTCAAAACCTCGCCGTGCACCAGACGAGAAGGCAGCTCTGCGTGGTGCGTTTTAAGAGGGATTCTACTGCCTTCCTTATGCTGCTGGGATAGTATAAAAGAGCCCAGGCATAAAATGAACAAACAGTACCCTGGTCCACTTCTGTTTGGACATGCTGCTGGCAAGCAGCTGCCTCATTAGCACATAACGTTTATGTCTGCATCAAGAAACGGGAGGCACTGGAACCAGGAGCTGACCCTAAGGCACCTGGACATTAGCACTGTGTGGAAACTCCAGCTCAAGTTCAGTAGAGCTGCCATGTCAGGAGAGCTAACTAGTTCAAATCCTGGGCTGCACTGCCCTGGCGACACTCCTGGTTTCAGATGTAGCTGGAGACCCTCTAAGCCTAAGGAGAAGAACCAGAGGTGGATTCCTGAACCATCAGACCTGGACTGTGGATTTAGCACCTGCTTTGGAAAGCAACTGTGTCACTGAAGTGTGTTGTAAGAGTCCTTGGCTTGAACAAGCAAGAAGGATTTCAGTATGCAGCCTCATTTGTCATGCTTGCAGGCCTGATCCCCATCAGAGCTGTCTTTGGCCATAGCTAGTTACCTGTTGTGCTCCAGGATGGCTGGAAGCATGGCAGCACCTAACTTCTCTCTACCCAGCTCTCCTTCCTTATCAACCAGTGAGCAGTGTCTCTGTTGGGAAGCTGCTGTCATGCCTATCTTGCTCATCTAATTGATTCACAAAGTTTTAAATGATTATTGATTCTCCTTTTCCCCACTGTGGAGACTTTGAGACCAATAAAGCACATGGAGTCATTTACACGGATATTAGAAAGGAAAGAAGCTCCTTCCTCAAATGTTCTTCTTGAGCTCCCATCTATTAATTCTCAGAAACTCAGCAGAAGGTTTCCTACAGCTTTACAGGCAAAAACACTCACAAATATATGAAGTTCCCTGCACGCACAAATGACCCTCCAAATATTTGCAGTATGTTCTGCCAAATCCACACCTGCTGAATTATTGCTTCCTACTATTTTGTATTGGGATCTAAGATCTGTAGTTCCTTTTCCTTGCCCTGATGATTAACAGCCACTTGCCATACCCCTTGCTGCTATGAGGCTGAGGCAGACATTGTAGCAAACCTCCTATTTGAAGAAAAGCCATTTCAGAAGTCCAACAAGTTCGAAGTTGTTCTTGGTAAAAGACTGGACCATAGGAGACCTGCAGAGCTAGAGCTTGCAGTCTCCCCACAGTTCCAACAAAACTTCACATTTATGGTTTCTACAGTGATTGGTGCTGTAAGGACCATTATATCAATCTCCACAATCGAAGCACATGAATGTTTACAGTCCTCAGGGTTTGATGAAGAGGATTTGGGAGAGGGAATCAGACCATCTGACTTTGCAATAAGGGTGCTATGAGTTTCAGTTCTGTACTTCTTTTTGCTTGGGCAATGAAAGACAACGAGCCCATTTCTAGTCAGCTTTACTTTGTACTGGAGCACATGGAATTGAATTAATTGGTTTTTCTATACTTACCTGCACATTAATAGAAGGTGCTGTCTATATATTCAATATGTCCTTGACATAACTTAAAAGCAGCAGCAGAATAAATAAGATGCTCTTTTTGTACTTGAATTTAAATTTTTCTATCTATATTAGGCTTTGTACTTTTTTAAAACCAAACCAGAGGCTGGGTCTGAACTGCCGTATCTTTTTCAAGATCACACAGGCACATGAGGCACTGAGATTTCTGTCGAGGATCAGCACAGCAAAGGATTGATGGAGCAGCAAAAGAATTTGCCTCTGCTGGCCGTTAATAATAAGAGTAACAAAAGCATCTGAGAGAATAAAAGCCATGGTAAGACATGTAAGGTATAGAAATAGCTTTTTGACTGACTCAAAGGCAAAGCCAATGCATCTTGTTTTCCTGTATCTCCCGTTGTCTGTCCTCTTTCTTAACCACACTCTTCAGCACGACGGGGGAGTGGGAAGTAGATGGAAGCACCAGCAGGAGCTACAGCAAACTGGGGAGAAACGAGCTATTCAGTCCAAACATTGCCTGGCCAGGGCCCATGACAAAAGATGAACAAATAAGAATACGAGAGGGGAAAGAAAAAGCCATGCCCAGCACTGCACCTCCTGCAAGGGAAGAGCCATTGGCTGTGATGCTTTGTGTTTCCCTTCCACTTTGTATCACTCTGTCTCATTATTTCTTGTCTCCCTGTACACAGCTGCCTCCAGGTTCTTCAGTGCACGCAGGTGTGTGTATATATATATATATTTATATACACATAAACAGGCACCTCTACTTGCAAGATGGCTCAAGACAGGCAAATTGCCTCATCTCCAATATGCCAGTTCCACTCCAGCTCAGGCTGGCAGCACCTGAAGTAGATTAGCATCTGACAATGATCCCTATGAAATAAGGTGATGGTGCAGTCCAGCCTTACTGAAGATTAGTGTCTACATCACTACACATGCGTTCAGGGCTGATTAAGTCTCTGGTTAGTACTCTCAGAGAGAAGCCAAGGATTACACAGGCTGCTTCACTACAAAGCCCTGGCCACAGCCCAGAGAAAGAGAGCTTGCATGCCTTAAAATCGTGGGTGAAATCCTTCAGGACTCATCTTTCTTGGATGTAAGTAGTCATCTAATTAATATAAAGCAAGAGGATAAGGGTTAAAAAACACCAAACCAAAACTGTCTTTCCTTTAGGCAGGTCAGAAGAAACAATACTTGTGGGAATGGAATAGCCACAGAAAGATTTATTTCAGGGTGATGCTAAGCAATTCTGGAAGCTGAGACAAAGTTATCACTCTGGTCATCTAGCTTCAGGATACATTTTTTGCTAGTAGGAAGAACTGCCTTTTCTCCTTTTCATGCAAAACCTCTGAATGTCTGCCTCCTGAGAAGTACCGAGCTGAAAAACCTTTCCTTCAAGTCTGGTGGCTAGTGCAAGAAGCTTGACCTTTTCATTATCTCAGTGGATCCAGGATGTGTGCTTTCCTACACTACACATCCATCTGCACTGCATAGGAGCCTGCAGCAGTCACTGTGCACCCTTTATCTCGGAGGACGTTCTTCTCTTCTCTGTGCTAAGAGTAGAGGAAACAGAGTTTAAGAACTACGTATGTTCGTCATCTTGGCATCAGTGCTCTTCAAGGCATGCAGCCTTGCAGAGTGGGCATGCTTGGTGAATGAAGCACACTGCGTGGGAGATATCAACCAAGTGCTCTATAGCTCATTTGGTGTCCAGATGCTCTCGTTACCCAGTAATTTCTAAGGGCTGATAGTAGATCTCTTTCTCCTTTCACTCATCAGGCTAATCCCACTAACTTCAAAGTCACGCCACACTCTCTAGGTGGAATTGATAATGTGATCAGGCTCCTTGCGCTTTCAGCAGGAGGCTATGCACACAACCTCTCCATTCATCAGTGGGAAAACATGGCCTTTACAGATGTCCTTCTCTGGCCTTCCTTCCCATGGGATCTCTCTTTATAATGTAGCTCTAGGACATCCAAGGAAGGAAAAGTATGCAACGTTTTTATATATCTGCGTGTTGTAAAATGTACATACTCCATCCATACAGAAAGGGCTGAGGATCCTTTTTACAGGGAACTTACTGAGGGCCATGAGTTCCTCTTCAGCTCTCTGCTGTGGGGGACTTTGCACAGCCCATTGATAATCCCCTTAGCTCATTGCTGTGCAGCAAGTAAATTGTTGGGTGCCCAGAAGATTTTCACTTCACTCCATAAGCACCAGCATGTCTGTTTCAGCAGGGATTAATCATACAAGCCCTCTTGGCCTTGGACTCAACCCTTCTCAGGGCTCCTCTAAACTGAGCAGTTTACTTCCTCACCCAAGGTCAATTGTGTGTCTTGGACTTCGATGAAGGAAGCCCTCAGTCCTCTGGGCACACTGACGGCAACATTTCAACACTGCACAGTGATGCTGCCCAACAGCTTACAGTCTAAACTAACGATGAACAGCATTTCAGACAGGAGTGGCAGGAGGACTTTAAGCAGGCTGGTCATAATCCCTCCTGTTGGAATGTAGATAGTAGACGTGAACTGGTCCCATTCCTGGTGAGTCTTGGTAGGGAATTTTTCAGGACCGTAAGTGGGCAACACCTTCTCTCCCACAGCTGGCACCAAACCACCCCTTCGGAGTTTAATGGCATCTTGCAGTCCCTATGGACTCAGGAGCAAGATTACTGCTTCTTGAAGAGCCAAGAGCTTTTGCTACAGCTTTTAGGTTTTCCTTGAAGTGCTCCCCTCAGGTATTGAATGAGCTAGGTATTACAACTGAAAAGATTTTCATTTAGCAAATTTTTCTTCTCAGCTGATGTATTCAGCGCAGAGGGAATATGATAGACAAGATCACTTTGCTCACCCATATCTGCATAAGCTTGTTTTAAGCACATTGTATGATTGCTTCAACTTCCCAACAACAGCCTCTTCAAATTTCCAGGCCTCTCAAAACCATGCCTGGATTGTGTAATGCCAAAGCCCCACGTCACAGATGCCAGAGCTAACCTAGACAACCTAGTAAGCCCACAAGGCACACCTTGCAGAAGTATTAGCTTGGATCCCTGAAGCTGAAGAGTGAGTGGTTTCAGTACAGTCCCTGAGCTAAATTTTTGATGACACGATTGTACCACTCCTGGAGGTAGCCTGCTGGGTGCTACTGAAGGGTCTACATCTCATACCATGCAGCTACAACCTCACCAAGACTCACTCCCTTCCTGCAGTACCTGGGCAGCCCAACACCTCACTGTGCTTCCCACCACAGCTGCCATAGGGCTTACCCTTGCTGCCAGCTCCTCAGGCTCTCTTTGCCCCCACCGCCTCAGCAGGACTTGTTCTGTGCTCCCTAGGGCCCAAGGAACATCTCAACCCCTTTCTCTTGGGCCCACCTAGGACCATTCTCCTGCACCTCTCAGCCTCACAGAGTCCCTCCACACTGGGTCCCCTCCCATCCTCTGGGCACGGAGTGGCATGGTCTGCCAGGACTGGGGCAGCAGTAGGTGAGGCCAAAAGGACAGCAGACGGTGGGTTCACGTCCACATACACACGCATCCCGATTAAGGATCCAGCTTTGTTTCCATGGCAACGTGCAGAGCCATTGGCAGCACGGTCCCTTCCCGCGCAGCCATGCTCAGCTCCACTAAATCCTCCTGCCACTCCCATCCCCAGCCACTGCCGGGGCCTGCTGGTAGTGACCCCTCACGCGCTTCCCAAAACCTGGCAGGTGAGCACTCGCAGATTTCCCGCTCGTGATGTGCCATCCAGAAACAGGTAAATACGGATGTGTCAACTAATAGCGGAAATAGAAATAAGACCCCCCCAGCGCAGTCAAGCTGTAAACCCCTTCAAACAGCATTACAGAGAAACGCGTTTTCTTTCCTGAAAGCTGGAAATGATAATCAACACAGTATGGTTCAGGGAATTAAATGAAGATATTGTTTCCGACGTGCAGGTAGCTCCTTAGCACACAGCCAAGCAGCCAGCACTCCCCTGGATCTACTGCCAAACACCACTTGCAACCAAAGCCAACTCCACCTTTCAGGACAGGTTGTCCCACGCAGCCCACCTTTCCATGAGGTCTTATTCATACTCCTTCCAAACAAAGATAAGCCTGGGCTGTTCCACCACTCCACTCAGCCCCTGCAGCAGGGAGGTGGAACACAAGAGGACAGCCAAGACACTGGGTCTGGGAGCTCACACCCTTCTCAGCACCTCTCCAGGGAGAAGGGAGAAGCATGTTAGACATGGGCAGATGTTTCTTCAGGCCTCCTGCAGTCAGAAAAGCTACTGGCTGGCTTAGAGTTGAGTCGCAGGCAGTACCGAAGTGCTCATGATTACTTGGCCATTTCTACTACATGTCTTAAGGGTTGTCTGCTGAGGAATGATTGGGAGAATTAATCCAAATTAACTAAAGTTGTGAGTTTAACATGAATTCATTAAATCACATTAGCCTTGAATGGACATAGTTCTTCCAAATTAAAGCAACCCTTAGAAGAAAATTGAACTAAACTGAATTAAGGTCCTTTTAATTCTGAAGAACAGAGTGCCTACATGGGGTTTGATGTAATTAAGGAACAGCAGTCTGGAAGGGATGTCCCAGGTCCAGTCTCCCAGACACCGTCTCCACATCAGTCTTTTCAAGAACCTATCATGATCTCACTGAAGAAGGGTTAGGTTCCTCACTTTCCCTGTGCCTTTTGGAAGTTGCGGCAGAACTTTGCTGTACCGATGACTTTGTGCTGAAGCTTGTTTCTGGCCAGTTCATTCCTAGTTGCACTTTACCTTGAAAAGCTGTCCTACTGCCAGGATACCTTCCCCTAAATCTTGTTATAATGGAGGGCAGCCTTTTATATTCTCTCAGTCTGCATTTTGCCAGGTTAGATAAGCTACACTGTCTTAGTCTCCTCTTGTAAAACGTGTTCTCCCTTCTCTCTACCAACCAGATACTCTTCTGACTCCTTTTTGTTTTAATTGGGATAACTGGAATTATACGCAGAATTGTACAGAGTGGAAATTACAGTAGAGCCTTTTACAACAATACTGATACTTCCTGGCTTGGCAGGGAATATCCTGCCTGGCACCTAGGAACATAATTGCCTTTTATGCTGATATCTCATATTGAAGGCTCAGTCATCACATCAGTAAATAATACTCCCACTTTTTCTCTTTTTCATTTACTTCCAACTGATTACGCCATTGTTTTTAGGATCAATTAGTAGGAGTAACAAAGAATCTTTCCATACAGGCCAGCAGACTGTGCAAAGTCACCCAGACCAGCTAGAAGAAAGAGAAATATGTCAGTGCTGCACTCTCCAAATAATTTCCACTGCTCAAGCCCTGTAGATCTAGTGTGGGTTCCACCACGTGGCTCCAAACCAGATGCTGTACACCTGTCTATCTGCATGTGCCTGGACTTCACATCGGTGCATTTCACCCTGTTTCTATACAATAGTCTTCAAGACTGTCCAGTTCTTCCTGCTTGTTCCCTATTCCACTCTGCTTTGATCACACTACTCCCAAGCATGCCCAAATGTCCTTATGAACATGATTCCACTCCTACACCATAAACCAGAGCCAGACTTTTGGAAACATTTAAAATTCTATGGTTTGGAAAGTTTCAGGTTAGCCACAGTACATCTCCTTTCTGATGTGGGAGGTGGGACCGAGGGAGATGGGTTAGAAATTAATAACTAATGGAAGCAAGACAATCGGGTCTCCCATTCAGATAAGCACTACACATTGCAGGGCATGAGCGCATTTACAGCAAGTGTCACAAATACAGCCAGATAAAAAAAAGAAAACAGCCTTCATACAATATATATCCAAGCTGGGGACTGTATTACTACAGAAAATCATTGTACTGAGCGGCAGAAAGAGGCAAAGAGGTAAATTATTAGGTTCTGATTCAAAACACCATTATTGCCATTCAAGATGCTATTTACCGAGGACCAGGTTACTGTAAAATCAGACTTTTGTCCTAGTAATTTAGGCCCTTTAAAAATATTCATTCACATTTTTTATGCAAAATTGCTTAAACCTGGCTTGTCTGTGTTTATTTGCTGTCAGCGCTCCTGTATGGGAATTTTACCTGCATACTCATTTATGGAAATGTGCAAAAACTTGCAGAAGTGTACATCTTCTATGTTCATGTGCAAGTATTCAAGCCAGAAGTGCCTGTGTGCTCATTCAACAAGGGAATAGAAACAATACCAAATAGATCTCTCTGACCAACCATAATTAAGTAATGCAGCCTGTATCAATCCATAGAGTAAATATTTTCCAAGAAGTTCACTGAATAAATTCAAATAAATTTGAGGAAATTATGATCCACACAATTGATATTCCATGAGCAGAAAAAGAAGCTAAATTCACTGAATAAATTATGTGTTGTGAATTAGTCCCCCAGCTCTAGCAATTACTATGGCTGGATTATTAAAATGGATGGATAATTTAGCATCAATAGTACCATTTTTTGTCCTGGGTACTCAGATAACACTACTTAGGTTTTCTATAGCATTGCTCGAAATAAATTAAATTATGGTGTCCCTTTTTTTTTTTTTTTTTTGTGTTACAGAGGAAGAAACTAGAGAAACAACCTTCCTGGTGTCGGTGTGTACCAAACTTCCTGGTATGTACCAGCTCGGCAGACTGGAGGAAATAAAACCCAGGTCCCTGAACAGCCAGCTCAATCCTCCCTCCAACAAACCGCAGCACAAGAACTAGTTAGGACATGAACCTTCATGGACATCCCTCATTCCTCTCTATGAGAAAATGGCTGCATTCGGGATGCAGGAAGAGTGGGGATCCTATTGACCTAAAGCAACAGGCAGCAGTTACTGTTTGAAAGTGCCTCACCACATTTAATAGGCTAGCGAGCACTAGATTTGCCCTTTTGGAACAGGTCCTTTGGGAAAACCCAGTATTAATTGTGATCTCTTCTGCAGTGTCACCGAACTATGATGTTCAGCTAACCATACTCCAGTCTGAGGGGTAAATTAGTTGGTTGGAGAGCTAGAAACAAGATTGAAATCAGCCTGTCACCACAAAAATAATTTTGGAAGTAATCTGCAAGATCTCTGCCTCGCTCCCTACTGATCTCTCCAACACACCTCCTTCAGCATGACATGCACAGCTGCTACCCTGATGCAGGAAGGCAAAGGCTGGAGGAGGTCTGAGCTGCCCACTGCCTCCCAGGGGGGCTTTCCTGCAGCTGGGGTAAGAGGCTGGCCCAAACCAGGGGAAACGGGAGGGCGGCTGCGGGGCATCCTTCCCTCGTGCTGTGCCTGGGATGGTAACTAAGAAAAGAATTTCGTGCTGCAAAAATCATCAGTTTGGCACCTTGCACTAGCCTCAGAGCTATTCTGGTTCAAAGAAACAAGACAATCTCCCAGTAACTTCACTAAAAAGAAAATCCTGAACCCTCCCAGCCCTGATGTAAAGCCATGGGTTAGTGCTTGTCCATTCCTCCCCTTCCCCAGGTGCTGTGCTGCTGCCACATGCGAGATTAACAAGGAGGTTATATTTAAACTTCCAAGAGGAGCTGCTGTGCGATTATGGGTCTATTTAAAATCCTCCGGGCAGCTGCAGTACATAATAACAAGTCAGCGGGAGGGAGAGAGAGAGGGGAAGGAGGAGAGGGAAAGGAGGGGGATCGAGAACATCATGGATTGTCTCTGAAAAATTGATTGCCAGAAGATGGCAGGGGGTGCAGTCAAGCTAAAGATGCCCCCCGCGGGGAGTGAAAGGGAGAGGGGGGACATCCGAGAGAGGTGCCAGCACCGGAGGAGCGCGGTGACAGCGGCGGGGGGATCGGAGAGGCCGGTGTGGAAAGCTGCCAGATTTGAAACCTCACTGCCTCGGGTAAGGACGTCATTCCCTTAAACCCACTCCCCTGGCTCCGGAGGGCTCTGTCACACGCCACTGGGTTCCTGTCCAGGCTTCCTCAGATCACAGGCATCTGAATGAGTAAATAGCTATTATTAGACTGTCCTCTCCAGCCTGCCCACACACATACCTCACTCTCAGGCTAGCACAGAACTATCCCCAACAAAACACCCCCCCAGGGCTTTATACTGTCCTAAGCTTCGCTATACCTCCTGGGAATCTGTTCCCCTGTCTAAACAAATTGCGACTAAAGAAGGCTTTCCTCACAAAACCAGAGCAGGGACCCAGCTCTTCCTGTCTCACCATAAATCACATTTTCTGGGGTTTTTTTCCGGCCCTCTCACCAGCTGCTTCCACCATCCTCTGTCATCAGGGAACAGACAAGACAGGCTGAGACCCCGTAGATGATCACTGACGCCTGATCAAGTTCTCAGCTAGCTGCGGCATCAGAGCTCAGTGACATCGTGTCTGGTGAGGTCCCGTGGGTGGACCTGGGGCAGGTAAGGCAGCAGCAGCAGTGGCTGGGCAGATGGGGGAGAGCCTGGTCCCAGCGCTGCAGGAGGCTGTGCTGGAGGTGCCTGCCTAGGGCTGAAATGAGGAAAAGGGCCCTCAGCACTTGAATCACTGAAGGATGAAGGCTAATTCGTTCTGAATTGCAGGAGTGAGGCCTCTCAGCCACAGATGTGTTTCAGATAAGTCCCACCCCATCACACAGGCTCTCATCTAATGATTTCCCTTTGGTGGCATCATAGCCTCCTGCCTGTCTGCCCTCTTCTAAATAGTCAAATTTCCATGTCCTTTCAAAGACTTGCTGCAATCCAGCCAAGATGACTGCACTTCAGTGCTTACTGGAGCCTTTGCGATGCAGTCCATAAAACACTTTGGGAGCTTTCCAGAGGAAAGATGCTCGAGAAACATCAGTCATAGCAGTCCACATACCTTCTCTGATACTGTCCTTTGTGACCCTTTGCTGCTCTTCTCTTCTTTCTTCCCCATCCTCCCATCCCTACATAACCATTTTCAGTACTGGAGAGTGGTGCTGCCAGGCAGGGAAGGAGTGTCTCTCCAGAATGAGATTTACCTCAATTTCCATCAGCAACAGAGAAGAGGGGAAAAAAATGTCCAAATTAAGCTGCTTGATTACCGAAATTAATCTTGTCACTTAGCATCCCTGTTCCACAGAACGGGGCCTTTGATTAGCCTCCTTGTTTTAGAATATTACAAGCAGACGTTTATTAAGCAGAAGGCAATTCCTCCACAGGGGGACAGGGGCAGCTGATTCCCAAGGGAAGGCTGCTCTCAAGATAAGAGATGTCCCCAGCTTTGCCCACATTCCTGGCAAGTGAGGGGATGCTGCTCTGACAACGCAGCCAGGGCCCCCCAAGGATTCTCCAGGATCCTCCCCCCAACATATGACTAAGGCCCGTCCTGTTGTTACTGTCATAGGCTTGGTATTTATAAGGCTGACAGCTCTTGCAGCAAGTTATCGCTTATTATTACCATCATCCTGACAGCCTTCAAAGGTTGAGGTGCTACATCCCCCCTGCCTGGCTCTCTCTGAGCCCTAAGGAAATGCAGCCAGATGGGGAGCACTCCCCAAGGTGACTGGCGGATGAGAGGACCTGCACGTGGGACCTTCAGCACCCGCAATTCCTTCCCTGCTTCCTCTCCAGCTCCGCACAGCATCACAAACCGCACGGCCGTGACTTTTCACGTCCATGCCGTCACAGGCGGCTGTGTGCTTTTCCACTCCGTAGGGCACACACTCAGAAACCAGTGCCTCACTGTAGGCGTGGACTGCTCTCACAGACCCGACGCAGCGTGCCATACTTGCTGGGGTGGCTGAAGGAAGAGCACGGAGAGGGTGGTGGGGTGCCCCAGGGATGCTCTTGCAGCACCCAGGGAATTTCAGAGCCCACTTTTCCCTGAGTGGTGCCATCCAGGAGCTCCAGAGACCAAAACTGGCACTGCTGGTACAGAAGTGGGATGAGACAGTGTACAAGGTTGCCTCCTATGTCTTATTCTGACTCTGCCCCCTCAGTAAAAGGGTACTTGGACATGGTTACTAGCATAGGGATATATTTACCAGCATCCCAGACAAATCACTGGCAAATTGTAAGTAGGCTAAACTGATTGCTGGGTTTCAAGCTACACCGGGCAAAGTCAGGCAGCACTGAAAGGTTGTAAAATCAAAGATCAACCTTTATGTTTCCTTTTCCTTCCTGTGTAAGGGGTAGTTTTAGTACTGCAGGCCTACTGCTAATAGTATTGCTAATAAAATGGCTGTATTCCCATCCCTGTATGCTACAGCATCATAGTGCCAGTACTCCATCCTGCAGGAGAAATACAGAACAGAGGGAACATGAGGGTAAGGCCTGTATATGCTTTAAGTAGAACTACTTGCAGCCCGTTGATCTGGTAGCTGGCAAAATTTGGCAGGTTTCTAACCACTTTTATCAGAGGGCATCAAACTACTTTCCAAGCATTAATGATATTAGTTTCACAGTAGCCCAAATCATCTAAGTACTTGCTTGCATTCACCGGTGAAGTCAAACTTGGCCAGCTTATGGGGAGGTAACATTATCATCTCTGTTCTATAGATGGGGAAACTGAGGCATGGGGAACCCGAGTGACTCTGAGAAGGTCATGCAGACGAGCCAAGAGCAGGAGAGCTTTTCTTGCCCTCTGTATCCCCACTCTATGCAATACAGCCACTCAGCTTCCAAACGGCATTCAGCAGCCCACATATAACAGCAGATCAAAGATCTTAGAGTTGATCAAACTTATTTGAACCTCCAAAACTATTTGGAGGGGCCAAGATGGAGGTGTGGACACAGGTATGTAACAAGCTCTAATTTTAGCTGATGTGGGCTTGTTCGTCCTTTCCTCCCCCAGGGTGGCAGGCAGGGCATATAGCCTGAATGAGAAACTGCTGTGATGAGGCATCTACACGTTTAGTGTCGTTTTGTTTGCAGGCTTGCTATTTCTTGGATACCAGGGCTGCATGGAACATTGAAATTCCACCCTGAGCAGCAGTGAGCGGCAGAACCTGGTTTCCATAGCACTGCCATGGAAACCGCGCTTTGCAAATCTGTGCCTTCGGGCCCCTCTGCGACTGTAACATCTCTTTGCTCCTCCACAGCACCCACCTCCACACTATAAGCCCCCAGAACTCCTTGTATGTCTTGGATGATTAAAGGGTGCGGTACATAGGAAAAGCAGGACACTGTTTGACTCCTCCCTGGATCATAATGTGTGAAAGTGTCCTTTGAAGGAAAATCCTAACAGCATACTTCCTTCCCCCCCTTCCATACAAGAAAATAGAAAAACCTACAGTTAAATTCCTCAACCTGAAATTGCACAAGTAAAATTTCTTCTGGTAATATATTACAGTACAAACCCAATAATCTAATGCAATGGGTTCTTTTATCTTCCTTTGTCTGCCTGGAACACCAGCTTCCAAAAGTGAAGTATTTAACTGTTAGAATGTAGATCAGGCTCCCCCAAATCTTCCCCTCTGGTTTTGTTGGGTTTTTTTCCTTCCCATCCCGTGGCTCATACTAAAACCCCATGGCAAGGGCTCCATAAAATGGTGGGAGAAATCAGACAACAGGTGTATGCAAACTACATGTTATTTCCTCCCTGCATCTGCTGACTGCTTGGGCAAGTGCACACTACAATGCTCGTGGAGCTGGCTTTTTAGTATCTCAAAGAGATACAGCCTCTGAGCATTAGCAAGCCATTTCCCCTGGCTAGGAGGCCACAGGTCTGCCCAGCACCTTGATAGGTCAGTCCATAACAGCCATGGTCATCATGAGGAGTTTGAGTTGCAGTGCTTAGACCCTCTACCCCAGGAATGGGACAGGAAAATGAAGGTCTAAATTTCAGAAGGACAGCACCAGAGAAGCAAGTGAGAGTCAAGGCCTAACTGACAGGGAGCAAAAAGTAAAAGCTTTTTCTTATGACCCTCCACCATGGGTCTTGAGGGAAGAACCATATGCAGCGTGAGAGAGAAATCTCATCTCTCTGCTTTACCAACATTCTGGTCTCTGGTATGATAGTAGAAAAGGATACTGTGCTACCAGGACAGGCCAGAAAGTTTGTTCCAAGTGGGCTGGAAAACACCCACAGCCAATGATACAGAGCTGCTTTATGTACTGTCAAAAATGGCAGCTCTCATCCGACATGCATGGAGCAAAGTGAGCCCCTGGATGGGAGCGGGACCTGTTCTAACTGGCTTAGGTCAGAGTCCATCAAGGGCACAGACCCTCACATCTTCCTTTCCCAAGCAACTGTCAGAATAACAGAAATCAACAAATACCAACATAATACCAAATTTTGCATATTTATAACCTGTCCACTGCCTACTCAAACAAGCACATTGTGCTAGTCTCTGAGGCGACCTGTGCTGTCACATGAACCAGCTCTTCTCTATGTGAAGAGCAGTATTGAGTCTATCAGTCACATCATGACCAGGGCCACATCACTCTCACCTGCTGTGACTGTAACTCATCTGAAGCCCTGCTGAGAAAAATGACCGATTCGCTGCATTCCCTTACAGAGCGTGAAGAAGATCACCTGTCTTCCATCATATGCATCCACCTGACCTGACAGTCTCCTACAACAGAGTATTTTCCTGTGTCGCCAGGCCCACCTCTAGCTTTTCTTCCCCAGCATATATGTGCATAATACCATTTCATGAAGAAAGGAAGCTTCTCGGACCCCAAATGCTTTGATCTTTTTGTTTTGCTTTACTTGTCCCTTCATATAACTAACTGCAAACCCCAAGTGACTTTGACTCCACTTCTGGACTCCAGTTTTCCGTTGAATGCAAAGCCTGCAGGAGGCAACTCTCACTCCATTGATGCCATGCTGTGATTTAAAAGATCAAACTATATCCTCCATCCCTTTCACTCTGTCCTTTATTATTTTAACGAGGTTTTCAACCCATCTGTTAAATCATGGATTAAGAAAACTAGCAGTTACATGTCAAAATCCATGCAAATTACTTAAAATGCATGCCTACCAAAGTGGCCTATAGTCAGATGTTACTAAGTCAGGTGTACTGTGTCTGGAAAAACAAATTTGGTATGCACGATCACCTACTTAGTCGGAGTGCCTTCTAATAAGGTTAACTCGAGGAAGTGAGAATAATAGCTTACGACAAGTACATACTGAATTGTTTCATTTTTGTGTTGTGGGGTGTTGTTTTCCAGGCAGCAAGAAAAGATCAGTGGCTACTTTGCTGCAAGGGGCCAGTTTTCCTTGTACCACTAACTCTTTCACTTGACATGGCCTACATTTTTGGTATGTGTGTGAAAAGCTTTGACAGCCTCTTCAATATCACTGCTCTTCTAAGCTCAGGATAAAACCTCTTTGGCCCCTCTTGAGTTCCTTTTAAATCCCTAAATTACCTTCCTATAATCTTCAGTCTCTCATCTTGTATTCAGTGGACATCTTTGCACAGAAGTGCTGTCGAGATCAGGGCTGCTGAAACTAAACAAGGCACTGATTTTTCTTACAAAGATTGTGGTGCGTCTTCCTTGTCTGCAGGACAGCATTGGCGATACTGTGATCTACCGGCATTAACAAATCTTCAAAGTATGTCATTTACACCACGTTGGTACTGGTTCCTCACAAAGCTTCTCAGATCACCTGATAATAGCTTTACGAACTTCTAATGCAGTTCAAAATCTCCACTATCTAGACATTCACACCCTCTATATCAGAATCCCTCCCCTCACAATAGCAGGAACTGATCTGTTTTTAAACATATATTTACTCTTTTAGATGCTGTGTGTCCAGCTTTACACACTTCACTTCATCACCTGATGATTTCCAGAGCAATAAAATCTTTGATTTACTTTAATCTCCACTTAGAACCAAAAGGGCGTTTTCTAGGGTCATGAATCATGGGCTAACTTGGCTCCTACCACTTTACCCTATAGCCAAGCTGCTTCCCTCATCCCAGGAAAATGTCTTCAAATGGTACCTTGATGAGACCTCAGCTGAGCTGGTTTTGAAACTTACAATGATAGTATTACAGATCATAGAATCATAGAAAGTTTTGGGTCGGAAGGGACCCCTAGAGGTCATCTAGTCCAACCCCCCTGCAGCGAGCAGGGACACCACTAACTAGATCAGGTTGCTCAGAGCCCTGTCCAACCT